>Ga0207646_10000448_pt1 | contig 55023 bp, 47 predicted proteins | sample KBSK5502metaG_FD_184343 | JGI IMG/M metagenome (GOLD analysis project Ga0207646, IMG submission 184343) | Corn, switchgrass and miscanthus rhizosphere microbial communities from Kellogg Biological Station, Michigan, USA - KBS K5-50-2 metaG... | ecosystem: Host-associated > Plants > Roots >...
CAATGAGATTAAGGCAAGGAAATTGCTTAGGGCCGCTGGCACTGCCCAGCGACTCCAATGCCAGTCCATGAGGCGAGGTGTGCAAGGCTTGCCCAGGGGCCAGCCCCACTTTTTTCCGCCGCCTAGACTGTTCGACGGGTAACACCACCTTATGCAAATACCCTGCCTTAATCCCATTGCGCTACCGCTCCCGGTACTGACCCGGGCCGTCCATCCCTCAAAGCCATGATGGCGGCCTGTACTTAGCGCCAAGAGGTTGCGGGAACTCCCGCAATATATTCGTTCATGAGCTTAAGCTCTTCGGACTTCTCGTCGATCTCGATCTGCATCAGATCGCGGAGCGAGATGAAGCCGAGGAGGTGGCCCTCCTGGACGATCGGCAGGTGGCGGCACTTGGCCTGCTGCATCCGCCGCTTCCCTTCCTCGTAGCTCTCTTCGGGGCGGCCCACCACCAGATCACGCGTCATGACTTCGGAGACGTAGGTCTGGTCGGGCGCGCGGCCGGCGACCAGCACACGCGTCATCAGGTCGCGCTCCGAAAAGACGCCGACGAGCAAGTCACCGTCCACGACCGGGACGGCGCCGACGCGCTTCTCGGCCATATAGCGGGCGGCCTCCAGCACCGTCATCTCTTGGTTGAGCGTGTAGGCTTCACGCCCGTGAATGATTGAGTTGAGATTGTTCATCGTGACCTCCCGGCCGACCCAAGCGGCCTTAGTTCGACTTCCGGGGACAGTTCCATCGAGACTGCGAGAGCAATCAGGAATAATCTCATTTTATGGCGCGACCGGAAAAAGCTCAATCCTTGAAGTAGGCGAAAGACGAAAGGGGAAAGGCGAAAGGGAAAGAAGTAAGAATAATAGAGTGAGATGCATTCCTTTCGCCTTTCCCCTTTCGTCTTTCGCCTGCTTTTACCACAGGTATCGTCCTGCCTCGATGATCGCGTCGGCGATGCGGCGGCGGGCAGCGACGGTGTTGACCGGGCGCTGTGGGACGAGCCGCCCGAGCGCCAGGGAGACTTGGTCTGCATCGTCGCCGTCCTCCAGCGCGGCCATCAAATGGCGCGCGTGGAGGGCAACGCGGTCCGCCGCATCGCTCGCGTAGACGCGCGTGATGTCAATCGGAATCTGGCACTGCGCTTCACCGCGGCCGGCAATCAGTTTCTCGGTCCGCAGCACTGCGCTTTCGATGGCGTAGACTTCCATCAAGATGTCGGCGATGAGGCCGAGCACCTCTTGCTCCTCGTTGATCTTCTGACCATACCTGCGCGAGGCTGCGGCGAGAGTGAGAATCGCCGCCCGCTTGGCGTCGGCCAACGCCAGCTTGACATAGGACATTCCTTCGGCTTGGCCCGCGCCGCCCCCGGTTCGGTAAATCACCTCGGCGAGCACCTGCGCTGCCGCGGCCATGAGTTGCCCCTCGCTCTTGGCGGCGCTCTTGAGCAGCCGGGTGGGAATGATCAGCCGGTTGATCTCGTTCGTGCCTTCGTAGATGCGGGTGATGCGCGCGTCGCGGTAGGCGCGCTCGGCCGGGTAATCCTTCGAATAGCCGTAGCCGCCGTAGACCTGCACCGCCTCATCGACGACATAGCCGAGTGCCTCGCTGGTCCAGACCTTGATGATCGAGCATTCGACGGCGTATTGCTCGATGGCTTTGAGGACCTGCATCGAGTCGTCCTGATCGATGGTCTCCAACGTCTGGTCGATCATCCCGAGCGTGCGCCAGACGAGCGCGTCGCCGACGTAGCAGCGCACGGCCATCTCCGCCAGCTTGCGCTTGATGAGGCCGAAGCTCGCAATCGCGCGGCCGAACTGGTGGCGCTCCTTGGCGTAATTGATCGCGTGGTTGAGCGCGATCTTCGCCCCGCCGATGTTGCGGCTCCCGAGCTTGAGCCGGCCGAGGTTGAGAATATTGAAGGCGACGACGTGGCCCTTGCCGACTTCACCCAAGACGTTCTCGACCGGCACCTGGCAATCTTCGAGCATCAAGGCGGTGGTCGAGCTGCCGTCGAGCCCGAGCTTCTTCTCCTCGTGGCCGCTGACCACGCCCGGACCGCGCTCGACGATGAAGGCGGTGAACTTCTCGCCATCGACTTTCGCAAAGACGATGAAGACATCCGCGAAGCCGCCGTTAGTAATCCACATCTTTTGGCCCCTGAGCGTGTAGTACCGACCGTCGGCGGAAAGCGTCGCCTTCGTCTTCGCCGCGAGCGCATCGGAGCCGGAGCTGGGTTCGGTCAAACAGTAGGCTGCGATCAGTTCGCCGGTTGCAAGCTTGGGCAGATATTTCGCTCGCTGCTCTTCGGTGCCGAAGTAGACGATCGGGAGCGTGCCGATGGTGGTGTGTGCGCCTAAACTCCCGCCGAAGGAAGGCATCAAAGCGATCTGTTCGCCGACGTAAGCCGAGCTGACTTTATCGAGCCCGAGGCCGCCGTGCCGTTCGGGAATGTCGATGCGCAGCAGATCGAGTTCGCCTGCCTGGCGGAGCAAGTCGCGGGTGAGGGACCAATCTTTCGAGTAAATCTGCTCTTCGCGCGGGAGCACCTCCTTGCGCATGAACTCTTCGGCGACGCGGGCGAACATCTGCTGCTCCTCGCTGATGTCCTCGCGGGTGAAGACTTCGTTCGGGGCGCGGTCTTCAAACAGGAAGCTGCCGCCTCTGACGACCTTCGATCCGGGTGCTCTGGCTACCATGGGAGTCGTGTCCTTTCGCTTTGATCGCTATACTGCGCGCGGGATCAGATGAAACCGCGCATCAGAACCGTGAGCGGTAGCGAGCGTGTCGCGGCAGTGGGCTGGCTGCGGGAGCCACGCTCGCTACCGCTCGCGGTTCTGATTCATGCGCGCCACTCGAAGGATAAAAAGGGGGCATCCGCCGGGTGCCCCCTTTTTCGGGTCAGCGTGCAGGCCGCTCTTAGAACGTGATCTGCAGGCCGAATTGGATCTGACGCGGCGTATCTGCTGAGACAAACGCCCCAGGGTGCCCACTGAGCTGGGTGTAGCTGGCGGGTTTGAAGCCCGTCACCTTAAAGGGCCCCGTCAGAATATTCATAGTGGACCCGTTATCAAAGGTGATGACCGGATTGGCGCTGGCGTTGAACCCCGCAGGATAGGGATTCAGATTCGTGAAATCGTCCCACACCTTGTTGAAGTTCGGCCGATTGAGGATGTTCACCCCATCCGCGATCAGATTGATCTTCACGCCGCGATCCCTGAAGATGTACAGCGATTTCTGGATCCTCAGGTCCAGGCTGTAATAACGATCCCCTCTGGAGGTATCACGGCTGGCCGCGAACGGCGTCGCGAAGTTGCGGTCAGTGCTCGCCGTGCCGTTGTTCAGATTCGGCAGCCGGATCGAGAATGGAATCCCGCTGCGCAGGGTGAGGATCGGGCCGAACGTCATGTCCGCGAAGACTCGGGACAGGAAGTTGTGCCCGGCGCCCGCCTTGAACGGGGTGTTGTAGATCCCGCTCATCGTGAAGACGTGCGGGAAGTCGAAGACCGACACCCCGCGATAGAGGTTCAGCCTGGTTGGCCGGAACCAGACCTGGCTGCTGCTGAAGTCAATGGCATCGTCCAGGGTCTTGCTGAAGGTGTAGTTGGCGCTGAATTGCAGGCCACTACTGTAACGCTTGTTGAGCGAGACGGTCATCGCGTGATAGATCGACTTGCCGATCGACTTGTATCCCACCTTCTGCAGGATCGTCGGATCTATCGCGGTGTATAACGGGCCGAGGAAGGGATCCACCGTCCCCGTCTCCTTGTAGTTGATCTCGACCGGCATCTGGATGTGGAGACCGTGGTACATGAGGTAGCCCAACTCGAGCGACAGGTTGCGGAACAGTTCCCGCTGGATGCTCAAACTCGCCTGGACCGAGTAGGGGTTCTTGTAGTTCGGATCGACCTCGAACACGACCCGGTTGTTGTTGCCCTGCCCCGTCCCTACGCCGTTGGGGAAGAAGGGGGCCGCCCGGATGCTGTGGAGGAAATCTTCAGAGAGATGGCCGAACGGGAGCAGGCCCGCCGCCAGGCCCGCCTGGTAGATCGCGATCGCGGACCCGCCGGTGGGGAGGATCTGGTTGATGTACCTCCCGCTGTCGTCCAGGATGGACCCGTAGGAGGGAATCAGGACGTCAATCGGCCCTTCAAACACTCCCGCGCCGCCGCGGATGACCGTCTTGCGGTTGGAGAAGGGGGTCCAGGCGAACCCGAAGCGAGGCGAGACGTAGGTCCGGCGTTTGAGCGGGGGCGGCTCGGCGTCGAGATCCACGCGGCCCCCAAAATCTAAAGTCAGTTTGGGAGAGACCTTCCATGAATCCTGAGCGAAGGCTCCGAAGTAGTGGGCCCAGCCCTGCCACGCGGGATTGTTGAATCCGTTGTGGGTGAAGGTCGGCAGCCCAGAAACGAAGGCTTGAGCGCCACTCAGTCTCGCTGCCGTCGGGCCAGTCGTCGGGATGCCGTTCGCGGCATTAAACCCCGCGACCGCCGTTTGTGCGGGTGTCAGAATGCCTTTGATACAATTGAACGCCTCGGCCGGCGTCCCGATGGCGCAGAGGATCGGATACGTGGCGCTCGCGAAGTTGTACTGACCGGCGAAATACAGGTCGTCCTCCACATGGTAGTCGACCGGCCGATAGGACGCGCCGAACTTGACCGTGTGGCTTCCCCTGATCCAGGAGAGAGTATCTTCGAATTGGAAGCGCTTCTGATGCGCGAGGTAGGGGATGGGCGCGGGATGACCGAAAGTGGAGTTGGGCACGAATCCGCCGATCGCGAAGCCATCAATCGAAATGGCGGCGGGTGTCTTATTAAGCACACTCGGATCGGCGATCGAGCCCTGGTCAGCATTCGGGATATTGTCCGCCCGGTTGAAGGGGACGATCTGGACCCGGAGCTGATTGACGAGTGAGGACGAGAAAGTGCGCGCCCAGTTCCCCAGAATGCTGTAATCCCTCGTCACGAGGCTCGCGCCCGACGGGAAGGACTGCGCTCCGACCAGGGCGCGCGCGTGCTCGAAACGGAAAGTCAGCGAGTCGCGGGCGGTCGGCTGATAGTCGACGCGGGTCAGCAACGTGTGACTGCGGGTCAAACTATCAAAAGACCCGTTGTCGGCCGTGAGCAGCCGGTTCAGGCTCGGGTTGTTTTGTGGCACCAGCGACTGCCTTAACTGCGCCGCGATGCCCACCAGCGTCGCGTTTCCCGAATTGGCCAGTTGATTCACGTAGTTTGCTTGTGCGATGCCCGCGCTGCCGTTGATCCCCAGCCCCGCCGGGCTGTTCAGGAAGAAGTTGAATCCTCCCGCATCCAGCTTCTGATACTCATAGGAGACGAAGAAGAAGAGCTTATCCTTCTTGATCGGCCCTCCAACTGTGCCGCCCGCGTAGGCATTTTGGTGGAACGGTTCATTACCGATGCCGGGACGGATCTGATTTAATTGGGTCCGGACCTGGTCAATGAAGTTAATCGCCTGAGTGGAGTTGTTTCGGAAGTAGCCGTAGGCGCTCCCATGAAACCTGTTGGTGCCACTCTTGGTGACGATGTTGACGGAGCTCCCCACCGTGAATCCAAACTCCGCGGCGAAGGCGTTGCGGTTCACCTGAAACTCCTGGATAGCGTCCGGGGTGATCAACACCCGGTACTGTCCCGAACCGTACTCATTCTCACCGCCGTCAATCGTCGAGAGATTATTGCGTCCGTTGCTGCCTCCGATCGAGAACCCGGTCGTGGCGAAGCCGGTGAACCCAGGCTGCTGAGTGCGCGTGGCCTCCGAGTTAGTGACGGCGGGCAGCGTGAAGACCGCCGCGATCATGCTGCGGTTGATGTTGGGAAAGTTGTCCACCTGGCGTTGCTCGATGGTGTTGGCCTGCTGCGTCCGCTCGACCTCAATCAACGGCGCTGAGGTCGTGACCGTGATTTCATTCGTCACGCCTCCCACCTGAAGCTTGACTTCAAGACTGGCAGTTTGTCCGACGGTGAGTTGGACATCTTTGAGCAATTGAGGGGCGAAACCCTGCGCCGTGACATTGATTTCATAGATGCCGGGCCGCAGCAATAAGGCTTGGAATTCGCCGTCGCTATTGGTCTGCACCGTGCGGACCGTGCCTTGATCCACATTCTTGATGGTGACGATGGCGTTCGGCACCGCGGCCCCCTGCGGGTCGATCACGGCCCCTTTGACGGTAGCCGAAGAAACGTCGGCCTGAGCCAGGGCTGGTAGTGTGGCGGCGCAAACGAAAATGAGCGCGAGGAGCGCCCGGAAGAGCTGCTTATCCATAAATCATCCTCCCAAAGAAAGTACTGGCGGTTTGAGACACTCTTTTCTCAGCAGCGGAGCCGATAGGGCGGCGATCAGCCTCTGAGATAACTAGAGTCTTCGATGTTTGCGGTGTGACTGCCATCATCCTCGCCCGCCGCGGTCGGTCGGTCGAGGCCCAGCTTTCCTGACAGTCTACGTGGGGCTTCAGCCGGCAAATGAACGATTGAACTTACGCAAGATGAGCCCCTTTATTTTATTTTGGAAGACGAAAACAAAACCGTGAAGAAGGCCCTACTGACCGCTCGGTCAGTGTCACTAACCATAGACCGATTAGCCCGGAAAATCAAGGCCCTGTCCCCTGAAATCACCCGCCGCAGCTTTGAAAAGCAGTGACCCGGACAGGCCATCCACAAAGCCGCACGAAGTTACACGAAGATGGCGGCGCGTGCCTGCGCGCCCCTGCGCAGATGGTCGTTGCGGATCATTCCATCACGAGGCCGCGCCCGGCTTCGCTGACCGCCGACTGCTGACTACAACTGACCGATGTGCTAAGCTGCCGCACATCTCGCCGAGACAGTTGACGGCGCTCAATTTCAGGAGGTGCGGCAGTGATCGTTCCCTTAAATGAGCTCGATTTTCTCAAACGCGCCCTCGCGGTCCACGCCGACCGCGAGGCGGTGGTCTGCGGGCCTCATCGTTTCACCTATCGGCAATTCGGCGAGCGGGTGCACGCTTGGGCGCACGCGATGCGCAGCCTCGGCGTCGAGCAGGGCGACCGGGTGGCCATCCTCTCGCAGAACTGCCACCGCGTGCTCGAAGCTTTCTTCGGCGCCCCGACGATCGGCGCCATCCTTATGCCACTCAACTTCCGCCTCGTGCCGTCAGACTTCGAATACATCCTCAATCACGGCGAGGCCAAAGTGGTGATCGTCGAGGAGGGGCTCACCCATTTAATCGACGAGATTCGCGGCCAACTGCGCAGCGTCGCGCATTACCTCGTCGGCGCCGACCAAGACGACGATCTTCCGAGCGGCTGGCGCAGCTACGAAGCGCTCCTCGCCTCAGCCCCGCCCGAGAAGCCCGAGCCGGCAGTGATTGACGAAAACGAAACCTCGGCGCTGCTCTACACGTCCGGGACGACCGGGAGACCGAAGGGCGTGATGATGACGCACCGGAATCTCTACCTCAACGCGATCAACGCGACCATCGAGTTCGGCCTGCGCGCCGCGGACGTCTACCTGCATACTTTGGCTATGTTCCACTGCAACGGCTGGGGGCTGCCTTACGCCGTGACCGGGATGGGCGCCAAGCACGTGGTCATCAAAAAGTTCGAGCCCGCCGCCTTCTTCGACCTCGCCATCCGCGAGCAAATCTCTTTTGCCTGCATGCCGCCGACGATGATGAATATGGCCTTGAACCACCCGCTGGGCGAAGCGCCGCCCGCCGACCTGCCGCGTGAGGTGAGGATCGGGACAGCCGGCTCCGCTCCCCCGATGGCCGTCATCAAAGCGATGCAAGAGCGCTTGGGCTGGCAGGTCATCCAAGTTTATGGACTGACCGAGACCGCGCCCTTCCTCACCGTCTCGAAGATCAAGCCGCACATGCGCGATTGGACTTCAGAGGAGAAGTGCCGCGTGCAAACGCGCACCGGCTACCCGATGCTCGGCGTCGACCTCCGCGTCGTGGATGATCAAGGCAATGATATCGCCCCCGACGGCCAGCAAGTCGGCGAGGTGATTGCGCGCAGCAACGTGGTCATGGCCGGCTACTGGCGGCAGCCCGAGGCGACCGACGCCGTGATCGTTGACGGCTGGTTCCACACGGGCGATATGGCCACGCTCGACGAGGAAGGCTACATCGAGGTGGTCGACCGCAAGAAGGACTTGATCATCTCCGGCGGCGAGAACGTCTCGTCGATCGAGGTCGAAGGCCTGCTCTACAAGCACCCGGCCGTGCTCGAAGCCGCTTGCATCGCCATTCCTGATGAGCGCTGGGGCGAAGCGCCGGCAGCCCTGGTCGTCCTCAAGCCAGGGGTGTCGGCGACCGAGGCCGAATTGATCGAGTTCTGCCGGTCGCACCTCGCCCACTTCAAGTGCCCGAAGTCGGTGAGCTTCATCGACGTGCTGCCGCGCACCGCGACCGGGAAGATTCAGAAGAATCTGTTGCGCGAGAGTTATTGGCAGGGACGGGGCAAGCGAGTGAATTAGCGAGGGAGAAAATAGCGGAACAAAAGACACGCGGCGCGGTGATTACCGGAGGGTAAGAAAATCGCTTCCGCGCCCCGACTGACGAATCAGCTTTGTTTACTCTTGGAGGTTGTGCCATGACTCGTTCACGCTGGTTTCAAATGATGCTCTCCGTTTTGTTCGTATGCTGTTGCGGCCTTCTCACACCGGCGCAATCAGTGGATCGCGCTCAGCTCGAAAAGGAGGTCGATGCTCTATGGGAGCAGATCAAGGCGAAGGAGGCGCCGTTGCTGGCAACTTCTGCCGCAGACCAGGCCGCCTTTGCTGAGTTCCTGCAACAGCCGGAGACCGGTTTGATCCGCCTGCTCCCCAGAGAAAGGTACGAGACCAAGCTGAAAATTCGTGGCGGCGGGGCGTACTATTCATTCACCCGATTGACCCACGAGTACGGCTACGGATCAGATCTCGAGTTGCAACAGGGCAAGTTTAGCGTCGGTTTTGCCGGCGCAGATTCCGGCTTTCTGATCGCGCTCGGCGATACCCCGCTTGAAGAGGTTACTCTCGATCACCCCGGTGTCCGTTTCCCGGCTGAATTCACTCCGCCGACCAAAGAGGCGGATGCCCGCGCTCAGCATCGGCAAACCTATACCGGCATCCAAGTAGGGGACTTTACCTACAAGTATTCCTTACCGGCGGCTGTTAATACCAGCTATGTTGTCCGCTCGATCCAGTATGACACAGCGGATGTCCTGGTTGCCTTTCGCGTGGTCCGTAAGGATTACGATGGCAGCCTGATTCTGCTCTGGAAGATGTTGAAGAAGTTCCCCGTCCCTAAGCTCGAACGCGCTAGCGAGGGATGACAGCCAAGTTTGAGATTGATGAGTAAACTCATTTCAGTAGAAGATCTGCGCAAGAGCTTTGGAGACGCCGCGGCTCTGTGCAGGTCAGCTTTACAGGTGCTGTGCGGTCCGGGATTCTCAAAGGAGAGGTGCTTTGACCTTTTCCAAACCGACCATATAATTTCCTTATGGGAAGCGAATCCTTGTCTCCCTTGACCAACTCATGAATGAGAGGTGCGCTATGTCTACTCCCATTTCCGTCGAAGCGGCAGAACGCGATTTAAGAGGTTTATTGGAGCGGTTGCCTCTAGGAGAGACGGTCACGCTGTTCGATCCTGAAGGCACGCCGCTGGCCATTTTGGTGTCGTTAAAGTCCAAGCCGGTAACCCACCGGCCGATGTCTGATTGGCAGGCGCAATGGGAAAGCTTGGCCAAGGAAGTTAGCAGTGCTTGGAATGCTGAACAAAGCGCCATAGAAACTTTGGCTGAGATGCGGCGATGAACTACACCATAGACGCCAGTGTCTTTGTTGCTGCGGCGCGGGCAGAAGAAAAACAATACGCCGTAAGCTTGGCATTTCTGAAACAAGCGCAAGAACAAGGAGTAGATGTCTTCTGTCCCGCATTGGTTTTGCCGGAGTGCAGTGCCGCAATTGCGAGGCGGACCGGCCTGCCGGCTTTGGCCGAAAAGCTTGTCTTATTGATTGAAAGTTTTGCGGGCCTGCGCCTGATCGCGCTCTCTTTGCCTCTTGCCCGCCGGGCAGCCCAAATCGCGGCGGCCCACCGGTTGAGAGGCGCGGATTCCGTTTACACCGCCGTGGCCGAGGAGTGTGCCGCGACATTGGTCACCTGGGATGCTGAAATGTTGCAGCGCAGCTCGGCCGTCGTGCCAACGATCACCCCGACTGATTGGATAGCAGGGCAAAAAGCTAAGATGCAAGCAACGGAGTAACTCGCCTACCGATGAGTGTATTGATTTCGGTGGACAATCTGCGCAAAAGTTTTGGAGATGCCGCGGCCCTCTGCGGCATCAGCTTTGACGTCGAGGTGTCAGAGTTGACCGTGATCATCGGTCCATCAGGCTGCGGGAAATCGACGCTGCTCCGCTGCTTGAACGGCCTGGAACTCTTCGACAGCGGGCGGGTGTCCATCGGCGACATCACGCTTGAGCGACACAACGGCACGCTGCCCCACAACCTGAACGCGCAGCTTCGCCACTTGCGCGAAGAGGTCGGGATGGTCTTCCAGAGCTTCAACCTCTTCCCGCACCTGACCGTCCTGGAGAACGCCGTCAAGGCCCCGGTGGTCGTCAAGAAGGCGGGCCGCCAGGAGGCCGAAAGCCAGGCCCGCGAACTGCTCATCAAAGTCGGACTCGGCGACCGCCTCGATTACTACCCGTCGCAGCTTTCAGGCGGGCAGCAGCAGCGCGCCGCCATCGCCCGCGCCCTCGCTATGTCTCCCAAAGTCATGCTCTATGATGAGCCGACCTCGGCGCTCGACCCCAGCCTGGTGAGCGAGGTGCTCAACATCATGCGCAAGCTGGACGACGAAGGCATGACCCAGGTGGTCGTCACGCACGAGATGCGCTTCGCGCGCGACGTGGCCGATAAAATCCTCTTTCTCCATGATGGGGAGTTGGTCGAGTCCGGCCCCCCGGACGTCATCTTCACCTCGCCGCGCGACGAGCGCACGCGGGAGTTCCTCCGGAGCTACCTTTGATGGGAAACCTGACCGCCCGCACCGGGCTGCTCGCTTTGATTTGCTGTCTACTGTCCGCCGGAGGGTACGCTATTGCGGACGAGGCCAAAGAGCTGCGCTGGGGCGGCGATTCGGAAGGCGGCGCCCCCTACGTCTTTCAAGACCCTAAAAATCCGCGCGTGATCATCGGCTTTGAAGTCGAGATCGCCGACGCGCTCGGGCGGGAGCTCCAGCGCCGGCCGGCCTTCGTCCAAAACCAGTGGGATGGCTTGATCCCGGGGCTCAAGCGCGGCAACTACGACATTGTGCTCAACGGCCTGGAGATCACCGAGGACCGCAAGCAGGAGATCAACTTCACCATCCCCTATTACGCGACCTCGGAGCAACTGAGCGTCCGGGTCGAGACCAACTCCATCAACACGCTCGCGGACCTCAAGGGCAAGAAGGTCGGCACGCTGAAGTTCTCACTCGCCCAACGCATCCTTGAGCGCGAAGGCGGGATCAACATCCTCACCTACGACGGCGCGCTCAACCCGTACCAAGACTTGGCCAACGGGAGGCTCGACGCCGTCCTGATGGATTGGCCGATTGCCATCTACTACAGCCAGCCCAACCCGAAGCTCAAATTCGTCGGCCCGCCGATCGAGTATATGCAATACGGCATCGGTGTCCGCAAGGAGGATACTCTATTCCTCCGGCAGTTGAATGACGCGCTGCTGAAGCTCGTCAAGTCGGGTGAACTGAAGCGCACCTATGAGAAGTGGGGGCTGTGGAATAACGAGACTGAAAAACTCTTTGCCCAACTCGTGGCGGCGCCGCAAGCGCTGGAAGACTACACGAAGACCATCACCCGCAAGCTGACGTGGCGCGACCGCGTGCGCCAATACCTCAGCTACCTGCCGATCTTATTAGGCCAGGGGGCGCCGATGACGCTCGTCATCTCGATCCTGGGGATGGCGCTGGCTGTGGCCTTCGGCCTGGTCCTGGCCTTGATGAATTTATACGCCCCTCGGCCGGTCGCCTGGTCGGCGCGTGCCTATGTGGAATTGTTCCGCGGGACGCCGCTGCTGATTCAGCTCTACCTGATCTTCTACGGCCTGCCCAACATCGGGATCAGGCTGAGCCCGCTCGTGGCCGCTGTCATCGGATTGGGCCTCAATTACGCCGCCTACGAAGCCGAGAACTACCGCGCCGGCATCCAGGCCATCCCGCGCGGTCAGATGGAGGCGGCGCTCTCGCTCGGGATGACTCGCGCCCAGGCGCTGCGGCACGTGATCGTGCCCCAGGCCATGCGGCTGGTGATCCCGCCGGTGACGAACGATTTCATCGCGCTTTTCAAAGATTCGTCGATCGTCTCGGTGATCACGATGGTCGAGTTGACCAAGGTCTACGGCCAACTCGCCTCGACCTACTATGATTACATCGGGGTCGGCATCCTCACGGCAGCGATCTACTTCCTGCTGGGGTTGCCATTTGTCAGACTCGCCCGCTGGGCCGAGGCAAGGCTGGCAACTGACAAGCGGGTGCCCGTGACCGCGAGGCGGCGGTGGTTCAGCATTGGGGCTAAGCCGGCTGTCGAATAGATTGGGGAAAGCTGTCGCGCGACCTGTCAGGTTGCGATGGCTGCGGGGTGGGCACTCGGCGAGACGGGCGCAACCTGACAGGTCGCGCGACATTTTCAGATTTCCTTGCCGGCCCTAGACTCTCTCCGGCCCCGGTCTTTATATTGTTGGCGTCCGACTTGGACTGGCACTTGCGGCCGGAGCCGCTTGAGGCTTCAGCTTTGCGCCCCCTTGCCGCAGGTTCTTCGCAGGATCAGCGAAGGGGCAGCACCTGACTGGAATTTTAATCGAGGGAGGAAGGCATGAATCGTCGCCATCTTTTGAAGGCCGGCCTGGCGGCGGGCCTGGCAGGAGGCGTAATGGACCTGAGGGCTCAGGCGGCCGAAGGGAATCACTTTTACGAACTGCGCACCTACCAACTCCGCAACGACCTGCAGCCGTCCCGGATTCAAGATTTCTTCCAACGTCAGTTTATGCCGATGGCCAAGCGGCTGGAGGTCGGGCCGGTGGGAGTCTTCAGCGTGATCTCAGGACTCGATAGCCCTTCGCTCGTGGTGCTGATCGACTATAAGTCGCTCGCCGACCTGCAAGCGACGATGGGGCGCATGGCGTCCGACAAAGAGTACGTCAAGGCCTGGCAAGCATTCGAGGCGGCCGAGTTGCCCTACGTGCGCTACGAATCGACACTGCTCAAGGCCTTCGACAGCCACCCGAAGATCGAGGTGCCGCCGACCGAAGCTAACCGCCCGCCGCGCATCTTCGAGCTGCGCACCTATGAATCGAAGAACGTCTTCGCCTCCCTGGCCAAGGTCGAGATGTTCAATACTGAGGAGGTCAAGATTTTTCGGGCCTCGGGCTTCGCGCCGGTCTTTTTCGGGGAGGCGATCTTCGGGACGCGCTTGCCGCACCTGACCTACATGGTTGGGTTTGACAATATGGCGGCGCGCGACAAGGCGTGGGGGGCCTTTTCCAGTAACCCCGACTGGCAGCGCGTCCGCACTAAGTCGGGCTGGACTGACGCCGAGGTGGTCTCGAACATTCACGCCTCGTTCTTGCGGCCGACGAACTACTCGCAAATTCGCTAACGCTCGGCGGAATTGGCACTCGCGGATGCCGAACTCACCCGAGGTGATGGACAATGAGCCCGGCTCAAGACTATTGTGTGATTGGCCAAGGAGGCGCTAAGCTTATCTCGTGCTCTGTAGAGCTGCGAAATGAGCGCGCGAAGCAATAGGTGCCAAAGCCAAGACAGGGGAGTATGTAGAACGTTCGCCCATTACTTGTATGAGTACGGTTATTACCAGTCAATATTCTTCAGCGACCGCTACTGTTCTGGCCGGGATACTGCCCTTCCCCCCACCCCAGCCTGTGTCAGAGGTCTCATTGCAGATCGTCATTCCTGATTTCCACCTGCGCCTTGGTTTTCCTCTTAAATATCTTGATCTGGTAGACCCCACGCTGGACATTCCATCAGGCAAGGTAATCTTTACCACTGCTGTTGAAGAGGACGTCAGTTTAGTTTTCACCCTGACTGGGGAACTAATCGAAGGCGGCGCCAAGTTTCGATCTCAAGAAGCTTCTTTGAATATCGAATTAGCAGCGGAACGCGCTCAAGCAAATTTCGTTGCCTCGACTCTTTGGGCAATGTTCGGGCTGGCTGGCCAAGTGCGTGTACAGATGCCGGAGGTTGAGTTAGGTCTAAACTTTGCCTTACCCCTTCTAGAGATCAGTCAAATGCTGCAACGTCGGCAAGCAGCCTATCGGCTTATGGTAATTGAGCGGGCCACAGATAGGCAGTTCTTTTTGCCCGAACATTTTTCCGGAGAGGGTCTGAGTGCAATTACTGAAACTTACCGGGCTATAGTCGATCGTTCCTATATTGGGCACGATCATATCATTCCACTTTCCGTCGCGGCTAACCAAGATGGGCTGGCGTGGTTAGCTGAACATGATCAGCCGACTCGCTATCAATTCGGTCCGGAACCGGTGGACAAGATACTTTTTGGCCAATCGATACCGTTAGGGCACGGAATGGCGGTCATCGAGGATGGAATCATTCTGGAGATAGACCGAGTGCGCGCCGAACTCGCGCGTGGCGATGGCCATTTGGTGGAAGTGCCGATGCGGTCCCTCAGTGGTCAGGTCAGATATGAATTTCCAGAGGCGCCCCATCTGCCTGACACGCCTTGGCCCGAGCGGATTCAGGCACTCATCGACCTGGAATCACAACTTGATACTCGGCATGCAGAGGCATATCACGCTCTGGCCGCAGCAACCCTAGCAGGTCTGACTGAGGAGGAAAAAAAAGAGATAACGGCCCGACCTAAATTTAGTGAAGAGGCTTCCCTGACGAACGATTAAGATCCAGAGACTAGCTTATGGCGCTTGGCCCTGTGCTCCCTGACACCTTGCTTGTCCTCGACACTGATATATTAACCGAGTGGAGATATCAGAAGCTGTATGTTCGACAAGCGATTGATGACTATATGGCAAGCGTCAAGCGCCCTCCAGTACTCACCTCTGTAACCGTTTTTGAGGCGTTATATGGAATTGAAAATAAAGAGATAAAACCTGGGGGACTTAACGAGCGCACGGCGCGTGATCGTCTTGAGATTGAACGCTTGATTCAATACTGCGGCGCATTATCCTTCAATCAAACCTCGGCAGAGATAGCTGCCTATATCAGCGCCCGACTAGGCAGAAGTAAGTACAACGAACATCGAGAAGACATATTCATTGCGGCCACGGCCTTGGCCCATGATTATGGTGTCGCCACGCGAAACCGCAGCGATTTCGAACTCATCGCCAACCACTTGCCATCTGATCACGCATTGCTGCGCCTGGCTATCTGGAAGCCTTGAAGCAAGGGACGGCGAGAGGGTAGGCCGAAGCTTCCATCAAAGCCTCATCCTTCATAGCTACTGCTATTGAAAGCCGAAGCTGGAATTCTTCTTGACCCTGATCAACTCCACCTCGAAGATCAACGTCGAGTTGGGCGGGATCGTACTCATCGGCTCGCTCCCGTAACCCAGCTCCGGGGGGATGATGAGCTTGCGCTTGCCGCCGACTCGCATCGGCTCGACCCCGCCTCCGCCGCCGATCCCGATTTGCCAGCCTTTGATCATTTTATCCACTCCGAGCTTGAATTCGAGCGCGGGCTTACCGCCCGAGGTATTGTCGTCGAACTTGATGCCGCTCTTGAGCCATCCGGTGTAGAGGACGCTGACGGTTTGGCCTAACAGGGGCTTGGGCCCAGTCCCGACCACGATATCTTGATACTGAAGGCCGGAGGGCATAGTCTTCATCGCATTGCCTGCACTCTGCGGCGAGCCGGTGGGACTGGGAGTCGCTGTCGGCTGCGGGGTCGGAGTGGCTTTAGTTTCGCCGGCTGTAGAGGCGCTTTGCTTCTGACAACCGACCAGGGCGAGCAGAGCGAGGAAGAGCACGAGCTGAAGGATTCGATTCATAAGGTCCTCCCGAAAAAACCAAAGATATTGCTTCGCCAACCCGCCGAAAACGGCCAAACCACCTTGGGCGGGGACCGGCGCGATGTATAATAGCCTCGGCATCAGCCGTGGTCAAAATCATAGTTGGCCTTCAGCCGTCGGTCAGCGATCAGGCGGGCTTCTGGCCCCCAGCAAGGACTGACTGAAAGCTGGCGGCTGATGGCTGAGAGAACCCATCAGACACGGGCAAATTCTCCTTGAACGAAAAAGAGAGCCGCACAAAGAAGGCGCCATCTCCCCCTGTGGTGGTCGCCGTAGATTTCAATCACACGCAGATCGTGGCCGCCCTGGTCGATGAGCGTGCCCGAATTCTGGCCCGCCGCCAGAGCGAGGTGCCCCGAGTGTCGGTGCGTGCCGGGTCCTCCGCCGTGACGGGGCTCGTCCTCGAGGTCGCGGCTTTAGCCGAGCGGGGGGCGAGCGAGATCAAGGCCCTTGGCATCTGCGTTCCGGGGACTGTCGATCCGCGAAGCGAACGGGTCTCAATGCCACAGCTCAAAGGCTGGGACCGGATCGCGCTGCGGCAGATGATCGAGCGCGGGCTTGAAGCGGCCGGCATTGACATTCGCACTTCCGCTGCTGAGAAGCGGGCACGCGCGGAGAAGATGACTTCAGCTCACCCGCCCATCGCCCTCAGTTCAGACCGTCTGGCCGCGGTCGCCGCTGAGGCTTGGTGCGGCGTGGCGCGCGGCAAGCAAAATGTCGTCTTCCTCGCGGTTGGGGAGAGGATCGAGGCGGGCATCCTCGCGCACGGGAGAATCATCAATGGCGTGGCGGGCAAGGCTGGCGCCGCTGGCTGGTTCGCGCTCAGCGAGGGCTTCAAAAGCGAATACGCCAGCCGCGGCTGCCTCGAAGCTGAGGCGGCGGCACCGGCGCTCGTGCGGCGGACGATTGAGGAATGGACGGGCAGTTCGGTCTCGGCGCTCAGCCATCTCACCGCCGCCGATGCCACTCAACTCACGCCCCCGACCATCATCCGCGCGGCCCGGAGCGGCGATCCGCTGGCGCTCAAGGTCGTCACCGAGGTCTGTGGCTGGATTGGGCGCGGGGTGGCAGATCTCATCTCTCTCCTGAACCCTGAAGCAGTCGTCATTGGCGGAGAGCTGGGCCTCGCCTTAAGACCCTTCTTCAACCAAATCCGCCGCGAGGCACGGTTGTGGGCGCACCCGGTCGCCGCTCAGCAATGCCGCATTGTCTCCTCAACCTTGGGACAGTCGGCCGGCCTGCTTGGGGCAGCGCGCCTGGCTTGGTGGCAGGTCAATCCGGCCGCTGGTTAAGGCGCTCTCTCAACCAATAGTAAAAGAAAGCCGCAGAGACCACATTCATTCTTATCTTGTCACGTTTGGGATATAGCTCTGAGGAAGGATTGAACAGTGGCTGAGCAATGGGGTCTGGTATTTTAGTGCTCAGAGCCGCGGTTGAGGACCATCACGAGCACTTGCTCCAGTTCATCCATATCAATCGGCTTACGCAAGTAGGCAGTCCAGCGGAAAGGGTCGGAATCAGTGCCCTCACCGAGCGGGTCGCTGAAGGCTGAGAGGCCGATGATTGGGACTGAACTAAGCTCCGGGTTCCGGTGAATTTGCCGCGCCGCGTCGAGGCCGTTCAGCCGCGGCATCATGACGTCCATAAGAATCACGTCCGGCTTCTCATCGTCAGCCACGGCCACCGCCTCTTCACCGTCCGCCGCCACGACCACGTGGTAGCCATTCATCCCCAGGAGTACAGCCAGCATCTCGCGAATGTCATCGTTGTCATCAACCACCAAAATTTTGCGCGCGGAGTTACTCGCCATTGCCTGGTGTGGCTGTTCAAGGGGCGCTCCCAAAGGACTAAAAGAGCTATTCATCGGCATAAATACTGAAATAGAACTATCCCTGTTTGAACGGGGGGGGGCAGTCCAGTGAGAGATTAAAAGATTGAATCCGGGGGAGGGCTGCATTTTAGTGGTTGATAGAGTGAGCGTCAAGAAAATTTCTTAGCTGGGTGAAAATAGCCGGAACGAAAGCGGGTCGAAGATCATGGGTAAAATTAAACGATTGGCGCGGCAGTTGGCGCCACATCTAACAGTGACTTGATCGTGACGACCAGGTTATGGTAGTCGCTGATCGGCTTATTTAAGAAGCGATTGATCCCGGAGTTCATCCGGCTGGTTAAGTGGTAGTCAGTCAGATTGGCGCTCATGGCGAGAATCGGCACCGCACGGACACGCCCGTTTTGGCGGCGGATGAGGCGCGACAGCTCCAGGCCATCGAGCACCGGCATGACCAGGTCTGTAATGATCATATCCGGCTCGTGCAAGAGCGCCTGTTGATAGCCATCCTCTCCATCGCGGGCCGTAATGACCTCGAAGCCGTCAAGCCGGAGCAGCTCCGCCAACGCAATGCGCGTGTTCTCGTCGTCCTCCACCACTAGAATTTTGAATTTCCCGTCAGACATCTCGCTGCTCCGAGTCAAATTTACCCTTCCGTAGCCTGGTGCCCATCAACGGTCTCCCTTTCTCGTGGACGGGATGGCCGGAATTACGAAGCCGTGAGGCGGCGCCAAAACTAGGGGTTGCATCCCAATTCCGCATCAGCAACGGCTATGCCATGTCTGCCGCTCCTTGTACGCGTCGGGGCTAATCATTGAGTATAAAGATAGCATTCGACTTATAACCATGAGCCTTGAGGCCCCCGCGGCGTGCTTTGACGCGGGGGTGTAACCTTTCGATGCGAAATCCGATGGGGCTTGTATTTCTTTACACACTCGGCAGTCGAGGCAGGAAAGATCTACCGAGTGCTGGCGGGCAGGAGCAGCTCGATTTCTGCGGCGTGTGGGAGAGAGCGATGCCCCTTGTCTCCCGCGCCTCTGCTTTCAGTAGCCGACCGCCTGGCCATTGAGTCGCGGGTCGCTCGCGCCCAAACGCACGCCCGTTTGATCCTCAATCATGATGCCGTGGGCGTCGCCTATTTTGCGCGGCTTATCCACCAACTTGTGTCCCATGTCCTGGAGTGTTTTGATCACGTCGGGCACCAGGCCGTATGGTTCGTAGGTGATCTGGTCAGGCAGCCACTGGTGGTGCACGCGGGGGGTGTCAATCGCCTGCTGGAGGTCCATGCCGTGGTCGATGATGTTGATCATGATCTGCGTGACGGTGTTGATGATCGTCGGCCCGCCCGGACTCCCGACAGCGAACCATAATTTTCCATCCTTCAGGACGACCGTCGGCGTCATAGCCGAGAGTGGCCGCTTGCGCGATTCGACCGCATTGGCCTCGCCCTGGATGAGTCCGTAGGCGTTCGGCGTCCCCGGCTTGGCCGCGAAATCGTCCATCTCGTTATTGAGTAGGAAGCCCGCGCCCTCGACGGTGATTTTGTTGCCGAAGCTGTCGTTGATGGTGTAGGTGTTGGAAACGACGTTGCCGTCTTTATCGACGACGGTGAAGTGAGTCGTCTCACTCGATTCGTAAGGGGCGGGGTTCCCGTGCCCGATCTCCGTCGAGGAGGAGGCGTGGCTGAGGTTGATGGTCGCCGCAAGTCTATCCGCGTACGCCCGCGAGGTCAGGCCCGCGACCGGGACTTTGACGAAATCGGCGTCGCCGAGGAACTGCGCCCGGTCAGCAAAAGCACGCCGCATCGCCTCGACCAGGACGTGAGTGGCGCGCGAGGAACCGGGGCCCATCTCCTTGAGATTGAACTTTTCGAGCATGTTGAGCATCTCGATCATCGCCACCCCGCCGGAAGAAGGCGGCGGCATGGTGATCAGGTCATAGCCGCGGTACTTGGTCCGCAGCGGCTCGCGCTCGACGACCTTGTAGTGCTTGAGGTCTTCAGCGGTGATCCACCCGCCCGCCCGCTTCATACTCGCCTCGATCAATTGGGCGGTCTTGCCCCCGTAGAACTCGCGCGGCCCCTCCTTGATCATCCGCTCGAGGGTGGCGGCGAGTTCGGGCTGCCTGAAGGTCTCGCCCTCTGCGTAGGGCCGCCCATCGCGGAGGAAGATGCGTTTGGTTTCGGGGTAGCGGGAGAGCCCCTTCTCAGCGCCTTTGAGGCTCAACTCAAGCTGGTGCCAGACGGGGAATCCGTCGGCGGCGAGGCGCCGGGCGGGCTCAGCTACCTCAGCCCATTTCATCGTGCCGTATTTTTCGAGGGCGTAGGCCAGGCCGGCAACCGTGCCGGGGACGCCTGCCGCTTTGTGACCGAAGGTTGAGGATTCGGGAATATAGTTGCCCTTCTTGTCGAGGTAGACATTGCGGTGCGCGGCGGCGGGCGCCATCTCCCGATAGTCAATCGCTATTGCTTTTCCGTTCGCCAGCCGGATCATCATAAAGCCGCCGCCGCCGAGGTTGCCGGCCGAGGGCCAGACGACGGCCAGGGCCAAGCCCACAGCGACCGCCGCATCAACGGCATTGCCGCCGCGCTTCAAGACATCAACCCCAACCTGCGAAGCGATCTCGCTGACTGAGGCGACCATCCCGTGCTTGCCCCGGACTGGAGCACGCGAGGCGGCCTGGACTGGCAGCAGAGGAGTAAATGAAGTGGGCGCGAGGACAAGCGAAAATAGCAGCGCCAGGCTAAGGAAGACCGAGAGTGTTTTTTGCACTCGCATAATTTTAGATTTTAGGTTCAAGTTATAGCCCCCTGAAAGGCTACGCGAGAGGCCGATTCTATTTAGCCTCCAACCCCAACGTCAATGCTTTGGGGCATGCCGGCTCAAAAACTGAGATTCAATCTCATCCGCCACTTCTTGGCCGCGAGCGATTAACTCTTCGACTTCGCCGCGCCGCTGACGATTGAATTCTTCGTCGCTGATCGAGCTAAGGTTGATCAGCACGTTATAAGCAGCGCCGCGGATCGCGGTCAGCGCGAGTTGTGCGCCGACCGCGAGGTCAGAGAAAGCATTCGGATTTCCGACCTCAGATAACTCGTCGAGCAGCTCCAGCACCTGCATCGCGCTCTCGGCCACGCGCAGCGGCACGGCGACGGCGCCTTTGGTGGCTTGTTCGATGGCGCCTGCGCGTGCCAGCTTCTCAGCCTCGCTCTCGCGCGGAAGCCGCATCGCGTCCATGACGCGCTCAAAGCTCTCTGCGTCCTCACTCACCGCGCGACGCAAATCCTCGCTGACTTGCTCGAGCTGGGCCAAGATGTCGCGCGCTTCGCCTTCAACCTCCGCGAACTTCTTCTTGCCGATGGTCAAGTTGCAAACCATTTGGCCGAGCGCTGCGGCGAGAGCTCCCGCATAGGCCGAGACACTCCCGCCGCCCGGCGCCGGCGTGCCCGCGGCGACTTCATCAGCAAAGGTCCCGAGCCCCCCAGCTTGACTCTCAGCTTGTCCATCGGTATCCGCTCGTTCGGCCAGCGCCGTCTGCAAGCGGTTTTCGAGCACTTGATCTTCACTGAAGTTCTCAAGTCGCAGGTAGAAGTCGCCGCAGGCATTGAGCGCCGACTGCGGCACCAAGCCGACGATTTCGCTGCCGGTGACCGCCACGCCGTAGCGCTCGGCCTCTCGCTTAACCATCTCGAAGGCGCGGAAGATCGGCGTGCCTTCGTAGTTGACGAGGTTCATCGAGACCTGCACCTGGCGCCGGTCCTTCAACTCGAAGCCAAGGGCCTTCACGTACTGCAAGCCGCCGTCACGCCCGCGGACGGCCTTCGCGACCTTCTTCGCGAGAGCCAGGTCCTCGGTGGCGAGATTGACATTATAGGCAATGAGCGGAGGTCGGGCGCCCACGGCCACCGCCCCGGCCGTCGGATGAATGCGCGCCTCGCCGAAGTCGGGTTGGCGGTCCGGATGGGTCCTGATCTCCTCGCGCAGCCCCTCAAACTCGCCGCGCCGCACGTCGGCTAAATTGATACGGCCGGGCCGCGTCGCCGCCTTCTCGTAGAGGAAGACCGGGACCTGCAATTCGCGCGCAATCCGCTCGCCAGCCCGCCGGGCCAAGGCGACGCAGTCTTCCATCGTCACACCTTTGATCGGCACGAAAGGCAGGACGTCAATGGCGCCCATGCGCGGATGTTCGCCGGAGTGTTCGTTAAGGTCGATCAGTTCGACTGCGCGGCGGGCGGCGCGGACAGCCGCTTCGACCGTGGCCTCCGGCTCCCCCGCGAAGGTGATGACCGAGCGGTGATGATTGGCATCCAGCTCACGGTCAAGCACGACCACGCCCGCGACCGAGCGGATCGCGGCGACGAGTTGCTCGACCTTCGCCTCATCGCGGCCTTCGCTGAAGTTTGGGATGCATTCGACGATTTTGTTCATTGAGATTGATTACTCACCAGCTATGGTAACTGCGTGCGCCTATTTTAGCGCGTCGTCGCCAAGAAGTCTCCTACCAACTGTCCGCGCTTAATCACGGCGCGGACGTGGTTCACACCGGCGAAGTAGGGAATCTGGCGGTAAGTCGCGCAGTCAAAGATCACCACATCGGCCTGAGCACCCACGGTCAGCGAACCGAGCGAGCGGCCACGGCCGAGCGAGCAAGCAGCATTGATCGTCGCGGCCGTGATCGCCTCGGCCGGAGTCATCTTCATTTGCGTGCAAGCGATCGAGAGCACAAGCTGCATGCTCGGCGTCGGCGATGAGCCGGGATTGAAGTCGGTCGCCAAGGCCACAGGCACGCCCGCCTCAATCAAGCGCCGTGCGGGCGGATAAACCTTCTTGCCGAGGTTGAAGACCGAAGCCGGCAGCAGCACCGCCGTGCAAGGCGGATGCGCAGCCCGCAACGCCTCGATGCCCGCCTCGTCAATTTGTTCGAGGTGGTCCGCCGAGACGGCGCCGATCTCAGCCGCCAACTCGGCCCCGCCACACAGCGTCAATTGATCGGCGTGGAGGCGAATGCCCAGCCCCAGCGCTTGGGCGGCGCGACAGATGCGCCGCGTTTCGTCAAGGGTAAAGACGCTCGGCTCGCAGAAGACATCACAGTATTCCGCCAGCCGCTCGGCCGCGACGCGCGGGAGCATCTCGTTGATGACGAGGTCAATGTACTCGTCGCGCCGCGTCCGGTACTCGTCCGGGATTTCGTGCGCCCCGAGAAAGGTCGGCACGTACTGGAGCGGGGTGCGCTCGTTGAGCCGTTTGATGGCGCGAAGCAGTTTGAGTTCGTCCTCGACCGAGAGGCCGTAACCGCTCTTGGCCTCGACGGTCGTCGTTCCGTGCTTGAGGAACCAGCGGGCGTACTGCTGGCCGACCTCGACCAAGTCTCCCTCGCTCGCAGCCCGCGTCTTACGCACAGTCGAGCGGATGCCACCGCCGGCCGCGGCGATCTCTTCGTAGGATGCCCCGCGGGCGCGCAGCTCGTATTCGTCCTCGCGTGTGCCGGCGAAGACCGGGTGCGTGTGCGCATCGACAAAGCCGGGGAGCACGACCCCGCCGCGTGCATCGATGGTCTCGACTTCGGTTTCTGAGGCGGCCAACTGGTCCGCCAGACGCAGAACATCAGACGTGCGACCGACTGCCGCGATCAAGCCGTCTCGCGCCAGCAGCGCGCCGTCTTCAATCACGAGCAGCTCATTCATCTCGTCGCCGATGTGGGGTCGCTGTCGCGGCGGGGTGACTAACTGAGTAGCGCTGGTGATGAGCGTGAGCATAAGGGACCATCATGAGTACAGGCGCAGCCTATTCGTCCCCGAATGAAATCCCCAACTCTCGCGCTGAAAGGATGATGTCCGAATCGAGCGGCACGGACTTCATTTCGCTGACGGCGCGTGCGAGGGAAACGGTCGTGATCTTGGCTGAGCGGTAAGCGACCATGCAGTTGCGCTCGCCGCACTCGATCGCCCGCACGGCGGCGGCGCCGAAGCGTGTGGCCAGCAGGCGGTCTGAGGTCGTGGGCTGGCCGCCGCGCTGCAAGTGGCCGAGGACCAGCGACCGCGACTCGTGCCCGGTCAGGCGCTGAATCTCTTGGGCCAGGTACTCGGCGATGCCCCCCAGCCGCGGCTCGCGGCCGGCCTCCCGCGCCTTGAAAAACATCTCGCCGCCCACCGGTTTGGCGCCCTCGGCCGCCACGACGATGGCGAAGTTCCGGCGGTGGCGCCAGCGGTCGTGAATCTTGTGCGCGATGGCTTCGAGGGTGAACGGGATCTCCGGCATCAAGATCACGTCCGCCCCGCCCGCGACGCCCGAGTAGAGCGCAATCCACCCGGCGTAGTGTCCCATGACTTCGACGACCATCACCCGTTCGTGCGACTCGGCCGTCGCGTGCAGCTTGTCAATCGCCTCGGTCGCCGTGGTCACAGCCGTATTGAAGCCGAAGGTCAGCTCAGTAGCCGCCAGATCGTTGTCAATCGTCTTCGGCACTCCGACCACTGGGATGCCCTTCTCCGCCAACTGACTCGCAATCCGGAGGGTGCCGTCGCCGCCGATGACAACGAGCGCTTCCAGCTTCAACTGGCGAAAGCGCCTGACTACTTGATCAGAGACATCGACCAGGGCCGTCTGGCCGTTCTGCTTGACCTTGAGCTGAAACGGATTGCCACGGTTGCTCGTGCCGAGAATGGTGCCGCCGATGTGAAGGATGCCTCGCACGTCCAGGGAGCCGAGTGACCGCACGTGGTCCTTATGCAGCAAACCTTCGAAGCCGTCCTCGATGCCATAGATCTCCCACCCGCGATTGAGCGCTCCCTTGACGACGGCGCGGATCACCGCATTGAGGCCGGGGCAGTCGCCGCCGCCAGTCATCACCCCGATCCGCCTGGGCCGCGAGTTAGCTTTGCGCTTGTTGGCCATGCCGACGATGCTGGCATAAGTGGTCAGGGGGCGCAAGGCAGGGTTGAAGGGGAGAGTTCAAAGTATAAAGTTCAAAGTTCAAAGTCCAAAGTTGCGGGCACCTTCTTTCGACTTTGAACTTTGAACTTGAACTCTTATCAACTTTGGGCGGTGAGTGAGGCTAAGTCAGTGATCAAGATCCTGCGGTCGCTGATGTCAATCAACCGCTGGCGGCGCAGATCGTTCAGGTGCATCGTGACTGATTCACGCGTGCTGCCGACCAAGTCGGCGATCTCGCGGTGCGGCAGCCTCAGGCTGATGAGCACCCCCCCGCTCTCCTGAACTGTGCCGTAGCGGGAGGCCATCTCGACCAGAAACTTGGACAGGCGGCGCGCGATGCCGTCGAGCGAGAGGTCCTGGACCTTGCTCTCGGCGCGCGCGAGCCGCTCGCCGACGATCTGAAAGACGTGGCCATAGAGCGCCGGGTACTCACCGAGCAAGCGCTGGAAGTCAGCCTTGGCGATGCGGACCACCGTCACCGCATCATAGGCGATGGCCGTCCGGTTGCGTTGGCCGCTGGCATAGAGCGCGTCCTCACCGAAGATCGTCCCTGGCGGGAGAATGTCGAGGAGGGTGCGGCGGGGTTCCTGGCGATTATCGCGCAGGATTTTGACGTGGCCTTGGACGATTCCGTAAACGGCATCGCGCGGCTCACCGGCCCTATAGATGGGCACGCGGCGCGCGAAGGTCTGGACCACGAAGTAAGGCGCGAGGTGCTGCAAGGTGAGAGCATCAAGCTGGCGGCAGACATCGAGTTGCTTGAGGATCTCGAGCTTCTTAGCGCGCTGAAGCACCGGCGCTGATAGCGTGACTCTCTCTTCTTGCCAGATAGGATCGGGGGAGTTCATAAGTTTAGATGGTGTGGTTTTATCTTTTCTGGATTTGTTAGTTGACCAATCTGAGCCTACGGCCAATCCCGAGGCTTCGGATGAACCATAAAACTGGGCGCCGGGAGTCCGTCAGGCCCCTCCCGTCGCAGGAACTTACCGACAACCGACTCCGCTCGTCACGGGTATTCTCAGTCCGGGGTCACTTGAGAGTTGTGGCCTAGCCTCAGGGCAACGGTTAGTGGCACGGCGATCCTCCGAAGACAACTGAAGCTTGAGGCAGGATTCCCATCGGTGAGTCTTGTGGGAGCCATCAACCGACGCAGCAAGATAGCACGAACTTCTCGCGCCGCGCAACAAGAAACAAAAGCATCCGAGCCGGTCCGCCCGGCTTAACTGTAGGGCCTGCCATTGCCCGCCGCCGCGCCGCCTTCTAAAGTTATTTCGGCCCGGGCGAAGGAGTAGATTCTGCCGATGTAAAGTTTGAAGTGCTCCCGACAGCTATGCTAAAGTAGGGCTGCCTTAACCTAGTCTGAGATGCTTCGGTACTCAAGCTGAGGATCTGCCCAGGTAAACCAGAGGGACTAATAATGAGCCAAGTGCTAGAACTGGAAGAGAGTGTTGTCGTCAAGCACGAGCCGATGTCTGAAGGGCTCACTACGCCACGCAAGAAGAAGCCGAAGCTGCTGGCTGTGATCCAGGATAACTGCACGGGATGCGCCGGCTCCCCGGCCTGCGTTCCCTATTGCCCGGTCGCCGAGTGCATGTACTGGGTCCCTGATGAAGACCACCCACCATTCGGCCGCATCGAGGTCGATCCCTTCCTCTGTATCGGCTGTCAAAAGTGTGTCAGCAAAGGCCCCGATGGCACCTTCCTCGACGGCTGCCCCTGGGACGCCATCGAGATGATTCCGATTGAAGATGTCGAGGCCCAGCTCGGGGTCAAGATGGAAGTCTAGCGGGTAGTAGGCAGAAGGCAGTAAGCAGTAAGCAGTAGGCAGTTCTGAGGGCGTGTGACCTTCTACTTCTCGATCTTTAGCCGCTGTCTTTTGCCTCTCTTTCTATCTGCCTACTGCTTACTGCCTTCTGCCTACTGCTTCTTGACTACTGGCTACTCCGTTTACGAATGGCCTCGGCGGTATTGACCGCTTGCTGCTTGACCTTATCGGGCATGTCTGCCACCTCACGGCCGTAGCGCTCCACTTCAGACAGATCATCTAACCGCCCGACGAAATAGAGCGCGCGAAGCGCTTCCCAAACCTGGCCCTTATCCGGCGAAAGCACGGCGAGCCCTTCCCCGGGTGAGACCTTGGCCTCTCCCTTCGCCATAATTACACTCACGCGCCCTGGTAAGGGTGATCTGACGTCGAGAGCCTCGGCCCCGCCTCGCCCGTCTTGCCTGCCTGGACTGATGCGGGCAATCAGGGCTCCTGCCGTGACCGAATCGCCCTCTTTCAACCTCACCGTGACTGTCCCCTCGCCGGGCGCTTCAACTGTGTAGGGCCGCAACATCGCCAGCAGTTCCTGATGCCCTCTGTCGTCCCCAAAGCGCACCAGGGCCAGTGCCGCATTGCGCCGCACCATCGGCTGCGCATCCGCCAACATCTGGGTGAGGGTTTGATGGAAACTCTCAGAGGTATTGTCCTGTCCCATGACCCAGGCGGCGGCGCCTCGGATCTCCGGCACCGGGTGGTTCGCCAACCCGGCGATCTGCGGGTACCAGCGCTTGACGGCCGGGTCGCCCGCCACGACCCGCTGCTCGAGTTGGAGCAGCGCGTGTTGGATCTTGCGCGGCTTCTGATTATCGCTCAAGTACTCGGTGATCTGCGCATCGCTCAGCTTGCGGCCAAACCAGGTCCCGTACCAGGTCCAAAACGGGACGAGGATGAAGAGCGCCGCCACGATCAGGATCGGGAGCGATGCCCACCGACGACGTGGCGCAGCAGGGCGCAAAGAAGAATGTGAGTTCATAACTCCTAGAGTGGCGACCCCAACCAAACACCCAGGCCACTTAAGGGGCGGGCGTCGGATAGAGTCGGTAGAGCATCAGGTAAACCACGACCCCAGTCACCGAAACGTAGAGCCACATCGGAAGAGTCCAGCGCGCCAGCCGCGCGTGGCTGACAAACCTGCCCCGCGCCGCGCGGTAGAGCGTCACGAGCACGAAAGGGACGATCAAGGCAGCCAGCATGGTGTGCGTGATGAGGATCATGAAGTAGAGCGGGCGGACCCATCCCTGGCCAGTAAAACGCGTCGCGCCGTGGTGGTAGTGATAAACCAGGTAAGAGATCAGGAACAGGACCGACGTGATGAAGGCGGCGATCATGCAGGCGCGGTGGGCGCGAATGCTTCGGCGCCGGATCAAGAAATATCCGAGGACCAGCAGCACGGCGCTCGTGCCGTTTAAGATCGCATTCAGCGCAGGTAGTTGTGAAATTGGCATCTCAAAACAGTGATCAGTGATGAGTGACAAGCGACGAGAGTGCTCACCTGCTCACCCACCGCGTTTTTATTGGCCCGGCGGCCTCATCTCCTCGCCCGCCCGCTGGCGGCAGCCAGTTTTCCCTTCTCGGTCAAGGCGTAGAAGTCATTGCCCTGCTCTTCGATCAACCCATCGCGCGTGAGTCGCGCCACCGCGTCCAGGACCGCCTCCCGCTTGGCCGGGTCGTTCCCGCCGACCTCAAAGAGCGCATGCAGGTCGAGCGCCTCGCGCCCGAACTCGCTGAATAATCGCAAGATGCTTGTGGAGATTGAATCCAACATAACGCGCTCCTGAAAAGGAAAACGCCCTCCGACTAAGGGCGTTATCCTCGACGGCAAGATTTCGAGCCTTAGTCCTCACCTGACTGCTTGGCTCGTCGTTTTTTGCTCAGCCGCTTGCTTGGCCTCTGGCTGAGCCGAACTCTTTTGCCGGCCCTTGATCAAACCGCCCAACTCGCCGTTGCGCAACGCCAGGAGAGGGTTGATGGCGAAGACCAGCGCCAGCAGCAAGCACATCAACGTTAAGAAGAGGCCGTCCACCCCGGTCCTAAACATCTGGCCGGTGACGACAGTGTAGCCCGCGACGGCCAGGGCGGCCAATGAGAACACCAGGCAGATGACATTTAAGACTAGACTCTCCTTAGCTGGATCCATGACTGTTTCTCCCGATTCAATTTCCCGATTTGATTTCAATGATACTCCTCTCGCCCATTAAAGGCGACCAGGCCGAATTCACTTGCCACCGAAAGCGGGCCAGACAGCATCAAGGGATTGGCCCGCGCAGAGAGAGGCGAAAGAGGTCGCAGCAGCCCGATTGAGATCACGTCGGCCCGATTGACCACTCACCTTGCCTTTCGCTGCCGCCGTGGCGAGGGATGAACTCTGGCCCTTGGGCGATGCCTTGAAGCGGCTCTGGCAGGTCAACCGCCGGCGCATCGCGATCCATCTCTCCCCCCTGGGAATGCCGGAACCTGAACACCAGGAGAATAACCGCGCCGAAGATCACCACTGCCGGGACGAGCAGCACCAGGACTGCGTCGTCTATGACCCTGGAGAGTTCCGCCGGATTATCCGAGCCGGCGATTGCCGCCTTGCACATCGCGCACTGAGCCAAAGCGGGCGCTGCCGCGATCAACCAAACCGCCGCCACGGCGATAACCAGACCGGCCATGCGTTTGATACTCATAATAGTCTGGAGTCTAGAGTCTGGAGTCTGGAGTCTCAGTTTCAGACTCCAGACCCCAGACTTTCTGGACTTTACCTGAACGCCCTCAAGCTCAACGCCCGGAGGCTGTCGGGGAAGAAGATCGCGAGCAGTGAGATGCACACGATCAGCGCCGGCACGACTGTCAAGATGAGACTCAGCCGCTCGAACTTGAGGTGCATGAAATAGGCCATGATGAGCGCCGCCTTGACAATCGACAGCCCCATGACCACAACGACCATAATCGTCAGCGGGATATGCTCGTACCCCAGGAAGACCTCCAACCCGGTGAGGGCGATCAGCCAGCCCCAAACGATCAAATAGAGCCGCGTATTGCCGCCACCATGCTCATGCTCTGTGCTAGCTACCATTGCATTCTCCTTCTTGAGGGTTCAGTACCTGATCGAGAGCAAATAGATCAGCGGGAAGACAAACATCCAGACGAGGTCGACGAAGTGCCAGTAGAGACCGCTGATTTCGACATCCTCGTGCGTGGCCCGCTTCCGCGCGGCGGTGACGCCGAGGTAGATGACGCCGGTGAAGACGTGGAACATGTGCAGCCCGGTGATCGTGAAGAAGGTGGCGCCGAAGAGCGGCGAGGCTCCTTCGCCCCACTCCGCCGGGACGGTGAACGGCCTGAGCCCCTCCCCGATGAGGTGATTCCACTCGATCAGGTGGAGGATCAAGAAGGCCAGCCCTCCGGCTATCGTCGCCAGAATCCACTTGACCACGCCGCCCCGATCCCTCCGCTCCGAGGCCGAGACCGCCATGACCATCGTCAAGCTGCTCGACAGCAGGCAGGCCGTCATGACCGTCGAGAAGATGATGCTCGGGTAGAAGGGGAAGGGCTTGGCCCAGACATCGCTCGAAAGCCGCACGTAGGCGTAGCCCACGAGCAGCGCTGAAAACGTCAGCGAGTCCGACATGATGAAGAGCCACATCCCGAGCTTCTTATGCCCGACCGCATAAGGCAGTGCCCCGCCGTCCCACTCCGTCAGCATCTGATCGTTCACTCTTGCTTCGGCCATTCTCGTTACCTCCACACGAAGAGTAGTATGAAAAGATAGATCCACAGGCCGTCCAGGAAGTGCCAATAAACGGCCGTCGCGTCAACCGAGCCCCGCTTTCGCACCGCGGTCCAGTGCCACCGGCCCCTGACTATCACGTAGGCCAGGGCGAGGAGCCCGCCGATCAAGTGCAGCCCGTGGAGCGCGGTGAACAGATAGGTATACCCGCTGTGCCGGTTCGTGTTGATGTAAAACCCGCTCGCCACCAGTTGCCGCCAAGCGATGACCTGGGCGACGAGGAAGATGATGCCCAAACCCATCGTGACCATCATCCACTGATTGAAGGCGCCCTCTACTCCGCGCCTTAACGACCGGCGGGCCAGCTCAATCGTCAGGCTGCTCGCCAAGATCACACTCGTGCTCAGCCAGAAGATCGAAGGCACTTCGATCGGAGAGAGCTTCGCCTGGTTGACGATGTAAGCGCTGGTGAGGCCCAGGAACATCATCGAGATGCTCGCCAGGGCGAGCCAGACCCCGACCCGATACCCCTCAGGCGGAGGAGTGCGCTCCGGCTCCCTCCGCCCGCCGTCATCCCCGCCCCATGAATTACCGCTTGGGCCTCGTCCCCCACCGGTAATCTTCGCCTCTTCCCTGGTCTTGACTGGTGGTAATGTTGCTGCCAATTTCAATACCTCACGATGATTTTGATGTTTGGAGTTCAAGCTTCAGCTTGCGGATCCCGAGATCAAGCAAGCTGAAGCTTGAACTCCAAGCTTAATGCTTGCCGCCCGTCACAGTCTCCCGCTCCGGCTCGGTCTGGGGTGAATAATCTTTATCCGCCCCCGGCACCGAATACTCATACGGCCCGCGGTAGACCGTCGGGAGCTTGCCGGCAAAGTTGTCGTGCGGCGGCGGGGTCGCCGTCATCCACTCCAGCGTGGTCGCCTCCCAAGGATTATCGCTCGCCTTCGGGCCCTTGAATAGGCTCCAGAAAAAGTTGACCAGGAAGATCAACTGTGCGGCGGCGGTGACGAGCGCGAAGATAGTAATCACGCGATGCAGGGGCTGGACACCGGCCTTGGTCAGAAAATCGAAGTTAGTGGCCTCGGCGTAGCGGCGCGGGTGGCCGATCATCCCAAGCAGGTGGAACGGAATGAAGATGCCGTAGACGCCGATGAAGGTGAACCAGAAATGGATCGCGCCCAGCGTTTCATTCATCATCCGCCCGTACATCTTCGGGAACCAGTAGTAGGTGCCGGCGAAGATGCCGAAGATGGCGGCCACGCCCATGATCAGGTGGAAGTGCCCTGTGACGAACTGGGTGTCGTGGAAGAAGAGGTCGAGCGAGGTCTGGCCGAGCACCAGGCCCGTGATGCCCCCCGAGACGAAGAGCGAGACGAAGCCGATGGAGAAGAGCATCGCGCTCTTGAAACGAATCCGCGCCCCCCACAGCGTGCCGATCCAGTTGAAGGTCTTGATCGCCGAGGGCACGCCGATCGCCAGCGTCAGCAGCGAGAAGGCGACGGCCGTCCGCGGGTCCATGCCGCTGATGAACATGTGATGGCCCCAGACGAAGAAGCCCAAGAGGCCGATGGCGAAGATCGCGAAGACCATTGCGCGGTAGCCGAAGATCGGCTTGCGCGCGAAAGTCGCCAGAATGTGCGAGGTCGCGCCCATCCCCGGCAGGATGGCGATATAAACCTCCGGATGGCCGAAGAACCAGAAGAGGTGCTGCCACAAGATCGGCGAGCCGCCGCCGCCCGGGATCATCTTGCCGCTGACGACCAGCCCACCGGGATTGAAGAAACTCATCCCGACGTTGCGATCCAATAACAGCAGGATGCCGCCGGCGAGCAGCACCGGGAACGAAAGCAGCGCCAGCACCGCCGTTGTGAACCATGCCCAGCAGGTCAGCGGCAGCCTCATCAGCGACATCCCGCGCGTGCGCATGTTGAGCATCGTCGTGATGAAATTCAGCGCCCCCAGCAGCGAGCCCACACAGAAGAGGGCGATGCTGATGATCCACATGTCGGCGCCCAACGCCTGCCCCGGCCCGGCCGACGGGATGGCGCTCAGCGGCGGATAAAATGTCCACCCGCCGAGTGGCGCGCCGCCGGTGACGAAGAAAGCGGCCATCAGGCAGACGAAGCTCACCAGCGTCGTCCAGAACGAAAGCATATTCAGCACGGGGAAGGCCATGTCGTTGGTGCCGATCTGAATCGGCAGAATGTAATTGCCGAACCCGCCTTGCGGCGCGGTCGTCAGCACCATAAAGACCATGATCGTCCCGTGCATGGTCACCATCGAGAGGTAGAATTCGGGCTGCATCTGCCCGCCCTTGAAGCCGACCGGGAAAATTTTCTCCAGCAGCGGCCACTGCGAGTCCGGCCATGCCAGCCGCAGGCGGAAGAGCAGGGAGAGTGTCATCCCGGTAAAAGCCGCGACCAGGGCGAGGAAGTAGTACTGAATGCCGATCACCTTGTGGTCGAGACTGAAGACCCATTTGCGGATGAAGCCGGTCGGAGCCTCATGCGCATGCGCGTGTTCTCCCACGTGTCCGGCGTGAACGTGTTCTGCCATCGCTGATCTCCTTTAATCAGGCAAAGGGCAAGGAGCAAAGCGCTCAGCGCTAAGAAGAGAGCAGCTCTTCACTTCTTGCTCTTTGCGCTTTGCTCCATGCCCTTTGCTTTTATTGCGCAGCCTTTTCCTTCAGCCAGTTTTCGTAATCGGCCTGGGACATGACTTTGAAGAAGGCCTTCATTTTGTAGTGGCCCAGGCCGCATACCTCGGCGCAAGCGATCTCGTAGGTCCCTTCCTTGACCGGGGTAAAATGGACGTTGATCTTCATCCCCGGCACGGTGTCTTGTTTGAACCGAAGCTGCGGCACGAAGAAGCTGTGCGTGACATCCTTCGCGCGCAGGATCAGCTTGACCGGCTTGTTCACCGGGACGGCCAGTGTGCCGACTGAGACCAGGTCATCCTTGCCGGCCGGGTCTTTCGGGTCGATCCCGACGGGGCCGGGGCGCGAGGTGGGCGAGTTGTCCTCGTCGTTGTAGAGCTTGGGGTCGTTGCGCCCGAACTTGCCGTCCGGCCCGGGGTAGCGGAAGTTCCAGACGAACTGCTGTGCCGTCACCTCGATCAGGGTCGCGTCCGCCGGGGCGTCGTTGAGTCGCAACTGCGCCCAGACCTTCTGGCCCATGAAAGCCACGGCGACGAAGACCACCGCTGTGATGATCGTCCAGATGATCTCCAGCCGGTTGTTGCCGTGCGAGTAGATCGCCCGTTCGTTGCCTTTGGCGCGGAATCGCCAGACCGTGTAGCCGAGGGCGGCCTGCGCCGCGAAGAATGAAATGCCCACCACGATGATAGTGAGCATGAACTGACGATCGATATCCGGGCCGTGCTGTGAAATCGATTCCGGAAACCACCAGTGGCCGCTCATAAACAGCCCCACCGTGATGATCGCGATCAGCCAGATTGCCAAACCGACAAGGCGTCCCATGCGTCCCTCCTGATTGCGGACCTGCCGATTGCGGATTGCGGATTTGAGAAGAGCGCTCTATTGCTTCTCAATCCGCAATCCGCAATCCGAATTCCGCAATCCGAAAATCCACAATCTAAAATCGATTAAGTACCATCAGTGCGAATAACAGCGGCAGATACAAAACTGAAGCCTGCAGCAGGCGACGCGCCTGCGGCTTCGACCTGGAGACGGCGGCCCGGATGCTGACCGAGAGAAACCATAGTCCCAGCAGGAGCGCGCCGAAGAAGTAGACTGATCCCGCGAGCCCGAGCCAGGCCGGGACCAGGCTCACCGGCAAAAGCATCAGCGTGTAGTTGACGATCTGCCGGCCGGTCAACTTTCCTTCCGCGTCAATGACCGGCAACATCCGGATGCCGGCCCGCGCATAGTCCTCGCGATAGAGCCAGGCGATGGCGAAGAAGTGTGGGAACTGCCAGAGAAAAAGGATGGCAAACAGCACCCACGCTTCCAACCCTACTTCGCCGCGGGCAGCCGCCCAGCCCATCAACGGCGGGATGGCCCCCGGAATCGCCCCGACTGCAGTCGAGAGCGAACTCCGCGTCTTGAGCGGCGTGTAGATGAAGAGATAGCTGCCGAACACCGCCAAGCCCAACAGCGCCGTCAGAGGATTGAGCCAGACTACTACGTAGATTTCCGCGACCGCAGAGACCGCCAGCCCGAACCAAAGCGCCCGCGCTGGCGAGAGTCGCCCCGAAGGCAGCGGCCGATTCTTGGTGCGCCGCATCAAGCCATCCAGATCGCGTTCGAGGTACTGGTTGAGCGCCGCAATCCCGGATGAAAGCAGCGCGATGCCGACCGCGGTATGGAGCAACCCCCAATAATCAATAGGCCGCGGCGAGCCGAGGCAGAAGCCAGCCAGGGCGGTCAGCACGATCAGGAAAGTGATCCGCGGCTTGGTCAACTCCAGATAGGCCCCAAGCGCGTTGGTCACTGCCAGTCGCCGGCCGCTAGCGACCGATTCAGAGCCCTGCGACGCTGGCCCGACGACTAACGGTTGAGGGCTCACGATGACTTCGACTGGCGAGACATTTTGGCGCATATGAGGGCAGCTACCGCGCAACGAAGCGAACTAACATGGTCAGTAACAATAGGATGAAGACAGACAGTGGCAGGATTAGGTTCCAGATAGCTTCCCGCTGATATGAAAATCGGTATAAAAACTTCGGGAATTTCATAATTCGCTCCTGCATCACTGAAGCTTGAGGACTGAGCGCAGGCAGCGAGCAAGTGAATGATCACCCCGCTACTCGGCGCCCAGTCCTCGATCATCAGTCTATGGCAACACCAGCGCCGGCTCAATCCTCAGCGAAGGCGGCTTGTAGGCCGCGGCGGCCTCGAAGGAGAAATCGGCCTTGGCGTCGGCCTTCTCCGCCACTTTCACATTCATGGTCTTGGCGCCGAGCTTCTCGTGGTACGCCTCGACGACGTAGTCACCCGGAGGCACGCCCTTGATCGTAAACGAGCCGTCCTTGCCCGTCACGGCATAGTAGGGATGGCTCAAAACGCCGATCCAAGCCTTCATCCAAGCGTGCTGGTTGCACTTGACTGGGATGAGCACCTCCGGCCGGGCGAAGGTCTTGATGATCGGGGGAGCGCCCGGGGGCTGCGACTCATTCCACTCTTGATTGTCCTTCGGCGTGGGATGAATGTTGTGAGCGGTCGGATCAGAGGAAACGACTTTCAGCTTCTGCTTGGCTTGGATGCCGAGCACGTGGGGGTGATACTGACAGCCCTTCTGATCGAGGACGACCTCATCGGCCGGCACCGGGAAGGTGACGCTGGGAAGGCCGCTCTTGACGTAGACGAACACGTTCTGAAGTTTCCCGTCGTTGACGAGAGTATCCTCGTTGGTCCCACCCGGACCTTTCGCACAAACCGGGTCGGATTCCATATTCAGCTTCTTGGGCGTGGGGGCAGCGCCGTTGAAGGCTATCGTGCCGGTGATATTGCCCTCATTTCCTTTCGGTGCCCAGGTCGCCCCGCCAGACGCCGCCTCGGGAGCCCCCGGACCTTTTTTATCTCCGGTGTCATCTGTTTTACCGCAGCTCGCGCTCACAGCAAGTATTGCTGCCAGCGCCAGCCACAAGATCGCACGTTTCGAAATCATTTTAAGTCCTCCTCAGTTTTGAATTACTGTTCATAAAAATCTGTTCGGACCGGAATGCGGCGGGAACCATGCCCGCCCGCATTCCTTAATGAGCGACAGCCACCAGCCGCCGGGCCGTGGCCGCCTGAGCCACACCAGGGCTCCGCTGTCGGCTCGCCTGCTTGTCTTTGGTCGCCATCGGCCCTCTCGCCGTCTTGGTCGCTGACGAGCCGCCGCCCGGTCCGAGCCGCCGCTGCTCATCGGGCGTGAGTTGGAACATATACCGCACCATGAGCTCGGCATGGTCTTTGTCGTAGGTCTTAAAGCTCTCCGGCACCGGCCCGCCAAACACCCAGCGCGCATGGCTCTCATCCCGCTTGAAGAGTCCCGAAGGCATGTTCACGCCCGGACTGATCTGGGCCGGGTCGAGAATCCAGCGCAGCGTCCAGGCCGGCTTCAAGCGTTCGTTGACGATCAACAGATTGGGAGCGGTCTTGCCGGCGACGTTGTTATTATCCGTAATGTGGCACTTCAAGCAAGGCGAAGCTTGCGAGGTGAAGAGCGCCCGCGCCATTCCGCGTTCTTGCTCGCTCAAGGCGTCGAGCTTCTCGGCGATGTGGGGCTGAGCTTGAGCCGACGCCGCCATGAAGAAGTTGACCAGGGTGCGCAGCTCGTTCGGCGAGAAGTTGAAGGTCGGCATGCGCACGTCGAGGTACGGGCGCACGCCGTTGCGATTGGCCTTCCCGTTCTGATCAAGGTTCGTCGTGCCTTCGGCGCCCGAGAGCGACGGATCATTGAGGAACCGCAGCAGCCAGTCCGGATTGACGCGCGCCCCTTCGCTCGTCAGCCGCGGCGGCAGCTTCTCCTTCTCCTCGCCCTGATAGGCCGGCAGCGTCTCTAAGACCGAGCGCTGCCCGACCTGAATGTTGTGACAGCCCAGGCAGTTGTACTTCCGGATCACCCACCAGCCTTCTTGAATCGCCTGCCGCTGATCGGCCGGGTTGTAGCGCATCGTCGCGGGGACGGCCGAGTCAACGCTCCCCAAGAGGAAGGTGGTCAGCGCCGCGATCTCTTCGGCCTTCCGCTCGTCATCGGGGCCGAAAGCGATCTTCGGCATCTTCAATTTATCCTTCTTCTCTTTGATCTTGCCTTGGTCGTAGACGGCCGGGTCGGCGAGCTTATGCTCGAAGAAGCCCTTGTGATTGTACCACTCCTCGCCGCGCTTGCCGTCAACGTCGATGCCCTTCTTGGCGTCATGCTGGAGGAGCGCGAAGTCTAGCCGCTCAATCGGCTTCGACCCTTCGACCGTGAGTTCGGTGCCGATGCGCTGCTCTTCTTCGAGCCCCTTGATCTCGTGGCAACTGGCGCAGCCGTAGTTGCGGATGAGCGCCACCCCACGATCCTTCAGCTTCGGGTCGTCCATAAAGGACGCGTCGGGGTAGCTCTCGTTGCGCCGCAGCGAGAAGAGGTAGGTCGCGATGTCGCGCGTATCCTGGTCCGAGAGGCGGAGGTTGGGCATGACGCTGTTGTTCTGCCATTGAATCTCGCGCCCGGTGTTAGGCGACTTCGACTGGTCGCGGCCGAATTCGAACTTCAGGCCCTTCTGCTGGTAATCCTCCGGCATGAGGTCTTTCTTCTCGCTCGGCGAGTAGGGCGCGAGCCGCTCGCGCGGATTGTGAATCCAGCGGACGATGTATTCGTAGTTGGCCTTCTCGCCGACACGCGTGAGATTGGCGGCGAAGGTGCCGCCGAGGCGTTGGTTGCCCTCACCAACCGAATGGCAGGCCAGACAGCCGCGCGTCTGGAACAGAGTCTTACCGCGGGCGGCATCGCCCTGAGGTTGCGGCGCGAGCGGCGGCAATCCCTGCAAGGCCGATTGCCAGAGGTAGGCCGAGATCGCTCGAATCTCGTCATCCTCCAACCGGAACTGGGGCATCTTCGTGCCGGGCCGCCACTTGTGTGGGTCCTTGAGCCAGACCGGGACCCATTCCTTGCGCAGCTTGTAGCGAATCTCCTTGAGGTTGGGGCCGAACATCTTGCGGTCCCACATCAGGTACTTCGCTTTGTTGTCGAGCTGTTCGATCTTGGCGTCGAGCTGGCTGTTGGTCACCACCAGGTTTTGAGAGCGGGCAAGGAGCGTCCGCGCCTGCTCATTGCTGAGGTTCGGGTCGCCCGCCTGCTCTTTGGCCTGCTCACTCTGGCGCCGATTCTCGGTCTTTTCGGCTTCGAACTGCTTGATGGCCTGCCGCAGATTGAACAGCCCCTCGCTCTCGCGGTCGTAGCCTTCGTAGCGGTGGCAGGCATAGCACCCCTTTTGCTGGAAGAGGTTTTTGCCCTCGCTCAGCGTGTTGGCGTGGTCAAGCACCATGTCTTTGCTATGGCACTGCTGGCAGCCGGCCTCCATGTTCTCCCGCTTGTAGAGCGGCCAGAGCCAATACTCGTAATGGCCGTGAGCCTTGGTGACGCTGGTGGTCGCGCGGCCGTTGCCGTTGTGGCAAGTCGAGCAACCGAAGCGGTCCGGGTTGTGAATCTTGAGCAGCTCGCGGTCAGGGTGGCTCGTGAAAGCGCGAGCGTAAGCGTCTTCCTTGCCCCCGACACCCATCGAAGCTTTGGTGAGCACTAGCGGCTCGCGGATGCCGACATGGCAGGACTCGCACCGGTCCACCATCTGACCTTCCGGCAAATTGATCTGCTTGATCTCGTAGCTGAAGTTATCCATCTTCCTGACCAGGCCGTCGATCTGTGATGGCGACAGGTCGGGCAGGCGCTCTTGGAGGTAAGCGTCGCGCTTCTGCTTCAGCTCATTTTCGGGCTTGGTCAGCTCGATCAGCTCGGAGGTGAGCTGCGCCTTGCGGTCCTTGAGCTCGTTGAAGAGCGCCTCCATCTCCTGGAACTTCATCTCGCGCTTCTCGGTCTTGCCGCTGCGGTCGACGGGGAAGTCGAACTTGTGAGTTTCACCCTTCAGCCTTTCGGCCTTCCTCAGGTGCGACTGCTTCGAGCCGTCGCTGTGGGTCACCTCGGCCTCATAGTTCTCCACCCCGACCCGGCCGCGCACTTCCTGGTAAGGGTCGCGCACCGCCTTGATCTGCATGGTGAGCAGTGCCGTCTCGGCATTGATCTCGTCGCGGCGCTGTTTGGTTTTGGCTTCCGCGTCCTTCACCGCCTGGTCGAGTTGTTGATACTCGGCCGACTGCATGACCTCTTTCTCGGCGTTGGCGGATTGCCTGGATTTCGTCTTGGTCAGGTAACTCCGGTAGCGCTCGACGAAGGTCTGCTGGTAGCCTTTCCACGGGCGCTGGCCGTAGACCTCGTCCCAGAGCGACCAGCCCACCGTCACCATCAGGAGCAGTGTGGAGATGAGGATCGGACCGCTCAGCGAGCTAGAGATGAGCGGGTCGTTCTCCGGCAGCTCTGACGTTCTACCCGCTTTCGGATCGCGTTCAGTGATTTCAGGCATCTTAACTTCTCCCCAGACTGGCGATGGACCAAGGCTACACGTTGAACCAGGGCGTGACCCACACGTACTTGATCGTGAACAGGAGGCGCAGCAGCATCTTGACCGGCAAGGCCAGCGTCGTGGTCAGGAAGAACTGCAAGGTCAAGTACTGGATGAGGCTCATCCGCTCGTAGACCTTCCGATTGAATTCATTCCACGTCAAAAGCTTGTGGACGAACCAGCCGGCCGCGACGTAGTAGAGCCCGACGACCACGGCGCCGAAGATGAGTTTGCCCAACATGCTCGTAATGCCGAAGAACTCGTGCAAATCGCGGTTCAGATCGAAGACTTGCACGTTATGGTCCCACGTCTGACCAGGCCAGAACCACACCCACCCCGGCCCGCGGATGAAGGTCCCGATGATGATCATCGACACCCAGAGGACGATGAACCCGAAGCAGAAGGCGCTGATCGCGAACCTCCGCTGCCTCCAGGTATAGTAACCGGAGCCCAAGGGGTTGGTGTCCATGTAAGGGATCGCCATGAGCCCGACGATGATCAGCCCCGGCATCAACACGCCCGCGATCCACGGGTCGAAGTAGACAAGCATCTCCTGCAAGCCGAGGAAATACCACGGCGCCTTCGATGGGTTCATCGTCAGGTTCGGGTTGGCCGGCTCCTCGAGCGGCGCGTTGAGCGTAATCGACCAGACCATCAGCAGCACGGTGACGATGACCGCGGCGAGGAATTCGATGCGCAGCAGGAACGGCCAGGTGTGCACCTCCTTGACCCAGCCCGGACGCCACGGCTGCACCTTGCGGTGATGGGTCTTGGCCATCTGCGGGTCGGTCTCCAGTTGCGCGATCAACTGGTCATTGGCCCGCGCCTGGCGGATGCCGTACCAGGTGAAGAAGGGCACCAGGAAGAGCATCGCCACGATGGGTATGTTGTCCGGCTTGGAAGTGATTTCCCAAAGTTGTCCCCAGTCCATAGTAACTCTCCCAAGATCTCAAATCTGAGATCTCAGATCTCAAATTTTCTTGATCGGCTTGATCTCTGACTCCAACATGACGGGCGCCGGCCCGGAGATGCCGCCGTCCTTGCGCACCCGCCAGAAGTGGACGCCCATAAAGATGCCGGCCACGATCGGAATCCCGATGCAGTGCCAGATGTAGGAGCGCAGCAGCGCGTTGGCATCGACGATCGACCCGCCGAGCAGCCCGAAGCGGACATCATTGTAAGGCGTCATGCCGAGTTGCGCTCCGAACGGTCCCTCGTGGCCGAGTCCCGGCGTGGCGCGGGCCATGTTTGTTCCCACGGTCACCGCCCAGAAGCCGAGCTGGTCGTCCGGCAGCAGGTAGCCGGTGAACGAAAGCAGCAGCGTCAGCACGAGCAGCAACACGCCGACTACCCAGTTGAACTCGCGCGGCCGCTTGTAGGAGCCGGTCAGGAAGACGCGGAACATATGCAGCTCGACCGTGATCACCATCAGGTGCGCGGCCCAGCGGTGCATGTTCCGCAGGAGCTTGCCGAACGGCACGTCGTGCTCAAGGTAGAGGATGTCGCGGAAGGCCTGGACCTTCGAGGGGTGGAAGTAGAACATCAGCAGGATGCCGGTGAAGGTCAGGACGATGAAGAGGTAGAAGGTGATCCCGCCCATGCCCCAGGTGTAGTTGAACTTGACGGCATCGCGATTGACCTTCGCCGGGTGCAGGTGCAGGAAGACGTTCGAGAGCACGCCCAGGCTGCGGTTGCGCGGCGTGTCGTCGTGCTTGACGCGGAAGATGGACTTGTAGAGTTGGGTCTTCTCCGGGTCCTTGAGCCCCTCGACCTCCTCCTTCACCTTCTCTTTGAGCACCGGCACTTGCTCCCGCATGCGATCGATCAAGCCGACATTGGATTTCCCATCTTTCTTTTCGGGTTCCATATTTGACCTCTCTTCGAAAAACAGTCTGGAGTCTGGAGTCTGGAGTCTGGAGTCTGGAGTCCGGAGTCTGGGGATCAAAGTCCGACTCCAGACTCTAGACTCTTAAGAATGCGCCATCATCGTCGAACTGAGACCGGGCACCCTTTTCCTGCTTATAGAGCCGATTGATGTCCACCACGATCTGGCCTTCAGCATCGAGCTCGACATGCGCGCGGTCCATCGGGCGCGGCGCCGGCCCCTCGAAGTTGATCGCCTCGCCGTCGTAGCCACTCCCGTGGCACGGGCACTTGAACTTCTGCTCGCTCGGCTTCCAGTCGGGCGTGCACCCCAAGTGCGTGCAGCGGGCGTAGACCACAAACAGCCGCTCGGCGTTGCGGATCACCCAGATGCGGAATTGCTGCTGGAACTTCGTGTCCACGCCGAGGGCGTAATCCTGCGGGTAGCCAACGCGGAAGGTGGTGCTCGGCTCGAAGATGCTACGAGGCAGAAAGAAGCGCAGGAACATCAGGAAGTTCGCCGCCAGGTAGCCCCAGATGCAGGTCCACACGATGCGCCGCCGCATCTTGCTGACCGGCTCGGTCGCCGACGCCGCCTCGCCCTTCTTCTCCGCCTGCCCTCCCGACTGCGTGGTGGAAGTCCCCGCTCGTGCCGTCGGCTTGGCGGCACTAGCGGCGACCTTGCTCGCCGGCGGCTTCGGCGCTTGTTCTGCGACCGGCTTGCCTTTCTCATCAACTTCAACCGCCGGATTCTGGACCTTGTCTACCGTGTCCATATTGATCTCCCTACTTGAGTCGACTCCGAGCCATCGATCTATACCAGACGGCTATACCAGACGGGCCACACCACAGGGGACACGCCCGACGTCGGCACAGGCTGGCGAGGTACGGCTCAGATATGTGAGGCGATAATGCTGGGTGGACGATTAGCGCGGAATGGTATACACGCATCGTTGACACTCATCCGAGGGGCGATGCAAGACTCGGCTCGCCGCAAGACCGCGGCGGCACACGACGCCACTGACAGCTTTGAGCGATCTTCACACTCTGCTCGTAAGCTCGAAATCCCGGAAATCGTAAGATGAATGAACGATACCTTGACCGGAAGCTCTGACAACCCTCAGCTAGGATCAACCGCGCCCGGCCATCCTTAAAATGAATCGTCGCTATGAAAGACTATCGAAATAATGAATGATTGCGGACTCGCTATTATTCCTAAAATCTTGTACTCAGAGAATGATTACTGCTTATCTAAATCTGCCCACCTTATAATATGGCCGGTTGACGTTTGTCAAGCCGCTTAATGAGCGCGGGATCGCAGGAGCAGCTCGATCATGATCGAACCGCTTGCCAAGCCGCGCTTCTCAGCTCACTCGCCTTGGCCTGCGCCTCCGGTGAGAGACTGAGCGCCTGAGCCTGCTCTACGATGGCGGCGTAAAGCTGCTCGCGCTCTGCCTCGCGCGTCGCCTGTCGATAAGCCGTGAGCAATTCTTTGAGTGCTGCCAGTTCACGATAGAGTCCCGCGCTCTCAATCGGCGGCGTCAGGTAAGAGACCAGTTCAGCGTACGACCGGCGCTTGGCGATGGTCCCTTCGGACGGATTGTTCACGCTGTAGAGGTAGATGTTCGGCAACTCACCGATCAAACGGTCAGGCCAGCAGCGCCCCGACAGCCCGACCTGCTTGCCGGGCATGAATTCGAGCGCCCCGTGCGTGCCCACGTGGACGACCACGTCGGCGCGAAAGATTTTTTCGAGGTAGGTGTAGAGCCCCATAAAGCCGTGGTGCGGCGCCCCACCCTCGGCCATCAAGAGCCGCATCGGATCACCCTCGTAACCGAAGGTCGGCTGGACGCCCACCAGCACGTTCCCCAGTTGCAGGCCAGGGATCAATATGTCGCGGCCGAAGGCATTGATCGTTCCTGGTGCCCGCCCCCACTCGGCTTCGATCTCATCGACGAACGGGCACAGCCGCCGATACTCGTCCACCTCCATCCGGTAGCAGACGTTGGCCACCATCCCGAACTCAGACGAATTCCCGCCCAAGCATCGTTCGCGCAAGGCGTCGGCGCTCTCCGGGACTTCTACCGTGTAGCCGTCAGCGCCGAGCCGCCGCAGAATCTCCCACACGCTCGGGAAGACGTCCAATTCGGCGGCCGTGCCGATGTTGCCTTTGTTCGGCGGAAAGCAGAAGAGGAGTAGGGCGAGGCGGACCTCGGCCCGTGGCGCCGTGCGCAGACGATGCCAGCGCGCCAGCCGCCGGGCGATCCGCTGGCAGCGGTCTTCGAGCGGTTCAGGTTGATCCCCGCCCGCCGGCATCCCGCCGTAAACGAACGGCTCGGTCGCCCCATCGATCTCCGGGATCGCGACCTGCATGCCAGCCTGCACGGGGTTGAGCCCGAGTTGGCTCTGCTCCCAAGCCTCGATCGTCTGCACGTCGAGACTGACGGCGGAGTGGAAGGGGACGTTCAGCTCGCGCAGGAAGGCGACCGCTGCCTCGCTGTCATTCATCGCCGGCCCGCCGACGAAGCTGAAGCCAGTGAGTGAGAGGACTTGGCTGACGCGAGGCGTCAGTTGTCCGTTGCCCGTGGTCCGTTGTTTGTTGTGCTCCTCGACAAAAAACTGCCGGCACGCTTCGCGGTTATCCATGAAGGTCGAAAGCGCGGGGATTACGGCGAGGCCCTCGCCCTCAATCGCGCGAATCAGCCCATCGTAGTGGCGGTGCGCACCGCTGATGATCTGCGGGCGCATCAGCAACAGGCCGATGGTTTGCTCAGGATCGAGGCGCCGCTTCAGCCTGCGCTCATACCACTTCCGGTAAAGCTCGAAGGATTCAAAGAGCGCCGGAGCGTCAGGGTGATAGATCGCCACCGCCGCCATCGTTTCAGGCGGCCCGCACTCGAGACGCTTTTCATAACCCGGCACGTAGTGCTTGATGGCGTAGAGCACCATCATCCGAATGTTGGTCGGGGTGGGTTGGAGAAAATAGCAGAAGAGGTAGAGATAGTTCTTGATGTCGCGCAGCTTGCCGGCCGCGGGCACATATTTCAAGATGGCAGGCAGACGTTCGATGAGTCTCAGATACTGACTATTCTTCGCGCCGCGGTCTGACCCATTAGCCCTCGCCCGTCCTTTCACGTAGCCGGCCATCCACGAGCCAAGCTTGCGCGCGATACTCTTCACTCTGGCTTCGTGATGACTGCCTTGCTCCCCCTCATCCTTCGCCTTGCCCCTTCTGCCGAAATCAAGCTTGCCCAAACGGGTTCGGCGCATGAGGTCCGGCAGACAGTTGATGGCCATGACTGCGTGGGGACGCCTAGGAAGGCGGTCGAGCGCTCCGGCAATGCGGGCGGCGTTTTCGCTGTCGGTGACATGAATGATGAAGACTAGATCGGCCTCGGCAAGCTCGCCCTCAGCCTTTCGCCACTGCTCATCGTCCAGCGGCGCGCCGCAGTTATAGGCCGCGATGCGCAAAGCAAGAGCATATTGCCGATTGATCTCCCGCTCGGCTTGGCGCAGTGGGGCGAGCAAGCTGGAACCGACATAGAAGATCGTGACATTCATGAGAAGAAGTCCGGTAAAACGTTAAAGCAAGATGCTGAAGCCTTCCTGGGCGAAGTGTCTGTCGTGGGTCAAAACTTCGGCCAGCCCACGCTCACGCATGACATTCATGGAAATACAATCCGTTAAGCTGTAGCCTTTGTCGAGACGGTCTTCATAAAGTGCCAAGCCGGAGAGGAAAGCTTCCTGCGTATGAGGAACCGTTTCAATATTGGAGTCATCGAGTATCTCACGAACCAAGTTGACGCTGGCTTGCCTCATCTCAGGTTTGTAAGAGGCAAGGAAATTCAGAAACTCGATTAGCACGGATTCAGTAGTAACCAAGTTTACTGGCCCTAGCTGGCCTTCTATCTCGACGGCTCGCTCATGCCACTGATCCTTGGGATTGATGTGGGCCACCCAGTGGAGCGTGTCTACGAACACGGTTTTCATTTCTTGGGTGCTCCGTAGAGATAGTGATCCAGATTTTCTGAGGCATCAGCCGGCAATTCATTAAGCGCTTCCGGTGGGACAGATTCCATGATCTTATCGATCTTCTCCCAGATGCTCTTGCGCGGCGCGTTTTTCTGCGCCAATTCCTCCACAAAAGCCAACACCTCTCGCTGCTGCTCCGGAGGTAAGACCCGCAACTTCTCAATCACTGCCTGCTCTATATTCAATGACATCGTTCGCCTCCTTTGATTATAACCCTGCTGGAATTATAGCTCAGCCTTGCGGTATCCCAGGCCACTTAGACAGCGACTCCCTCCAACTCATCCTCAAGGCCCGCAAACGCTTCGCGCAGTTGTTCAATGACCTCATTGCTCGCCGCCCAAAAGCCTCGCCCTTCAGCCTCCAGCAATCGCCCAATCAGATTACGCGCCGCATGCGGATTGAGCGCGCGCAGCCGCCCCAGCATCTGCTCATCAAGCACGTAGGTCTTGGCCACGTCATCATAGATCCAGTTGTCCACCGCGTCGGCCGTCGCTGACCACCCGAAAGTATTCGAGACGTGGTGCTCGATCTCGGCGACGCCGCGGAAGCCGTGCTTGAGCATGCCTTCGTACCACTTCGGGTTGAGCGTCTTGGTCCGCGTCTCCAGTCGCACCGTCTCTTCGAGCGAGCGAATCTTGGCCCCCGGCGCGAGGGCGTCGGAGAGGTAGATCTTCGGCCGCACGCCGGAGCGCGTCTCGACCGCCTTCGAGACGCCGCCGAGGTACTCGAAGTAGTGATCCACGTCCGTGATGCCGATCTCGGTCGTGTCGATGTTCTGGTAGGTCGCCTCGACTCGCTCAAGCGCCCGCTCCATCAGCGCCCGCGCCTCGCGGCCCTCTAGCCCCTTGCCCCGCGAGTCGCGCCCGTAGGCGAAACACTTGCGCGTCACGAAGAGGTCGCCGAGGGCGCGCTCCTGCTCCCACTGGCCGTCGAGCACCATGAAGTTGACATTCGTGCCGTAGCTGCCGGCCGCGTTCGAGAAGATGCGAATCACCGCGTCGTCGAAAGAGCCGCCCTCGGCCAACTGCCCGCGGACATGCCGCTTGAGGAAGTTCATCTCGTCGGGCTCCTCGAGCGTCGCGACACGCCGCACGGCTTTGTCGAGCAGTTCCATCGTCGCGCCGAACAGATCGCGAAAAATGCCTGAGACCGTCAAGACCAGATCTATTCGCGGGCGGCCCAGGCGTTCGAGCGGGATCACTTCCACGTCGGTCGCGCGATTGAGCGCATCCCGCCGCGGCCTCACGCCCAGGAGCCAGAGCGCCTGCGCCACGCCGTCGCCTTGGGTCTTGATGTTGTCGAGCCCCCAGAGCACCATCGCCATCGTTTCCGGGTAGCGCCCGGCCTCTCTCCGGTGTCGCTCCAGCAACGCCGCCACCACCGGCTCCGCCCGATTGAAGGCCGCGGGCGAAGGGATGTGATAGGGGTTGACGGCGTAGGTGTTGCGGCCCGTCGGCAGGATGTCAGGGTTTTGGATGATGTCTGCCCCAGGGCCTGGCTCCAGGTACTCGCCGCGCAAGGCTCGCGATAGAGCGGTTAACTCGTCGTTTTCATCTAACCGCTCCCGGACCTTTGAGAGCAAGGCAAAGACCTTCAATGATTGATCGGGCGGGACCGCGGCGGCTTCGGCGAGTAATACCGCGGCCGGCTCAGGCCCGGCCGTGAGAAACTGCTCCACGGCCTTCCGCATGATGGCTTCGACCCGTTCACGCTCGCGCATCCGGCCCTCGGCCACGGCACTTTCCTTGAGCAGCGTTTGGTAGGGCGGCAGGCTGAGACCCTCCGCAATTAAGTCCGGCAGCGCACGGGCATCGAACTCCGGCCGGTCGAACGAGGCGACCATCCGCAGTAAGTCGGCCACTGTCGCTTCATTTTCTTTGCGCCCGAAGACGTGGAGCCCTGTGGGGATGAGGCGCTGCTCGATCTCGATCACTTGTTCGTAGAGTTCGAGCACCCGGCGGTCACGCTCCGCGTTGATCAGTTCTTCACTCATTGGTTCTCTTCCGTCCGTGCCGCGCACCTGATTGACAGATGCGATGGGGGAGATATTAGCGCATGGAGAAGATCGCCCGAAACCGAAATCCGACGTTGATGAGGAGTCAGAAGCGGCACATCGGGGTGAGCAATGAGCCTTTGAGCGGGCGGCAGCGGAGGTCAGTCCCATTGTTCAGCGTCGCGAAGCACGGAATCCGCAGCCAGTGGCCGATCGCCTTGATGAACTCCTCCTCGACCCCGCCGTCGCAGAGCGAGGTCTCGCGCCCGTCGCTTGACTGGTAATAGGCGGTCGCCTCGACCGAGTAATTACTGACATCGACCCGCGACTTGTAGAACGTGGGCCCTTGATCCAGGCTGTTGGAGGTATAACCGAGCGTCGGGAGGATCGTGACGCGCGAGATCAGCCGCGGCGGCGGTAGCCTCACGCCCGAGCCGAACTCACGGCGGTACGCAGCCACCGCCCCATCCCACGCGGCGTCGATCCACTCCAACCGCACCCGGTAGCGCGGATCAACGTCGTCTAGGTCAAAGCCGTTGGTCTGGACCGGAATCCGGTAGCGCGGCGTCAGGATTACCCGCTGGGGGCGTGCTGGCCCGAGCCATTGCTTCAGACGTGCGCGTTGACCGAGTGAGGGTGAGCTGCCGGCGAAGGTGAAGAACAAGAGGGCGAAGAAGACTACCCCAAAACATCTTTTCATAATGCCTCTCCAATGTTGTAGGGGGTAGTACCATTGTAACACGATCAGTGAGTGTGTGAGGCCGCGCTGCGCCCCATCTCCGCGCGGAGGAAGAAGCTGCCTTCGGTGACGACCTTCTCCCCCTCGCTCACGCCGCTCGCCACGCGCACGTATTCGCCCGCCTCTCCCGCCGTTTGCACTTTGCGCATCTGAAATCGTCCGGGGCCCACAGAGACGAAAACAATTTGGTCCGAGCCGACCGTTTGCAGCGCTGCTTTCGGGATGGCGAGTGCCTGCTGCGTGCCCGGCGTGTTGAGTGCGACATCGACAAACATGCCGAGCTTGAGCGCCTGCCCTGGGTTGGCGACTTCGACGCGCACTTGGGCGGTGCGCGTCTGCGGGTCCACGCGCGGGTCTACGTAGGAGACCGTGCCGCGGAAGGTGCGCCCCGGAAAGGCCGGCGCGGTGATCGTCACGCCCGCTCCGGTGCGCAAGGCCGCGAAGTCTTTCTCGTAGACATTGGCGATCACCCACACGGTCGAGAGGTCGGTCACTGAGAAGAGGCTGTCGGCCATCGCCACCACCTGTCCCATGTTGACGTTGCGAGCCGTGATCACGCCGGCCGACGGCGCCGGGATGGTCACCTCAGAGCGGACTTGTGACGCATCCTTGAGCGCGTTGACCTGCGCTTCGGTAAGGCCGAGTAAGAGCAATCGCTGGCGTGCGGCGGCCAGCTCAGCGTGATGCTCTTGGAAGTGGGAGTGCGCCTCTTCCAGCTCCTGCTGGCTGATGGCGCCGAGCTCGGCGAGTTTCTGGGCGCGGTTATGCTGCGCCGCGTGATACTGCAGGTCAGCGCTCACCGTCAGGTACTTCATCTGTGCCTCGGCCAAATCCGAGCTGAAGATGACGGCGAGCGGCTGACCTTTCGTCACGTGATCGCCGAGCTGTGCGTGAACTGCGGTCACGCGCCCGCCGACCAGAGGTGTAACGCGCGTCTCACGATAGGCGTTGGCCTGGACGGTGCCGGTCGTGCGCAAGCTGTTGGCGACGGCTTGCAGACGGACGACGTCGTAGCGCAGGCCCGCACGCTCGACCATCTCCGGCGGGAGTGTGATGTCGGCGCTCGCCGCGGCAGGCGACGGTGCGGCGTCTGTCGCTTCGACGCCCGGCACCGGGGCACCGGCGACGTGCCCGGTTTGCGCCTGTGGGCGGCGCATCGTGATCAAAGCCGCGGCGAGCACGGCGATCAAAGCGAACGAGGCGACGAGCAGCGGCCACCGCTTCCTGAAAGTCGAAGTCAAACGCGGCTTCGGCGATTCCTGATCTTTGGCCTGATTCATACAATTCCTTTTCGGATGAGATGCAATTACTTTTCTTCAAGCGGCGCTCCCGAGGCGCTCTCCAATTCGGCGCGTGCCGCGTAGTATTCCTTGAGCGCCCCGGTGTAGCCTATCTGCACGTCCACCAACCGCCGCTGTTCGGCGAGCACCTCGGTCAGGCGCACATGGCCCAGATCGTAGCTGCTGCGCACGACCCGCAGGTTGTTCTGCGAGGCGGAGAGCAAGTCGGTGTCGTAGGTCTTGAGCACGCGCGTAGCGCCCTCGTAGCGGGCGTAGGCCGCCGCCACTTCGCGCCGCACCACGGTCTCCACGAACTCGCGGCGCAACCGCGCTTCGTCCTCCGCCGCGACCGCCGCCTCGATATTGCCTTGATTGCGATTGCGCCAGGGGAGCGTGATCGTGACCCCGGCCTTGAGCATATTGTCTTTCATAAAGACGCGCTCTTGCTTTCCGGATACACGGTTGGTTCCCAATTGATCGAAGCCGATCGATTGGCGGCCGAACTCGGCGAAGATACTCAGGTCCACTTTGCCCTCGGTCTTCGCCTGGGCGAGCACGGCCGCAGCCACGGCCTCGGCCGTACGGGCCGCTTGCAGGTCGGGCCGCGACTTGAATGCCGTTTCCAGCAACTGTTCGCGCGTGAGCGTGACCGGGCGCTCGACGAATTCGTCGCGCAGTTGCAGCTTCTCTTCGAGCGAGAGGCCGAGCAGGTTTTTGAGTTCTTCGACGAGCACGGCCACGCGGCTCTCGAAGGCCGTGCGCTGCGCCTCGATCCGGCCGACCTCGACGCGCAGCAGACTCTGTTCGAGCGGTGCGCTGGCGCCCTCTGCGACCCGCGCTTTGATCAGGCCGTAGCTCTGCTGGTTGATCTCAAACAATCTTTCGTTGAGCTCCAGGTTGCGTGCTGCTTCAACCGCCTCGCCATATTTGGCGCGCACCTCGGCCGCCAATCTCCGCTCGCGGTCGGCGACCTCAAAGCGCCTGCGCTCCAGCTCACGCTCGGCGACTTCGATCCGCCGCGCCCGCCGGCCGCCCAACTCGAGCGGTACTGAAACGCCGACGGAGAATTCACCCTGGCTGCTGTCGCTGAGGTCTGAGGTGCGCGACACGTCGAGCATCGGATTGGCGCGCAGCCCGGCTTGCTTCAACCGCCCCGCGGCCTCTTCGACCAGCTTGCGGTCGGCGAGCAGCCCTTTGTTGTGCGTGAGGGCATAGCGCACGGCCTCTGCGACGCCCAGCCCTTCAACCGGATTGATGTAACCAGCCGCTTTAGTCGTGACAGCAGCGGGCGCAGGCGGCGCGATGCTTGCGGTATTGGTGGCGATCCCCTCTCGCACACCCTGCGCGATTGCTCCAGTGCTGAGCGCAGAAATGAGCGCCAGCGAGGTGATTGCTTTCCGGGTTATTTCTCTGACCTTCATAACACCAACTTTCTTTTGCGAGCGACGCTTAGTGTCGCTGAAGGAGACTCTCCAGGTCCTCCTCTTCAATCTGACTTGCTTCGCCGCTGAGAGTTGCCGGAGCACTGCCCGGCGGCTCATCTTTCTTCAGTTGGCGCTCGCGCAGCCAGGAGAAGATCACCGGCGTGACGATCAGCACGTGAATGAGCGAGCTGACCATCCCGCCCAAAACCGGCGCGGCGAGCGGTTTCATCACTTCTGTGCCGGCACGGCTGCTCCACATAATCGGCAGCAAGCCGGCGACGACTGTCGAGACCGTCATCACTTTCGGCCGCAGGCGCAATAATGCGCCCTCGGTGACCGCCGCCATCAAATCCGCGCGCGTCAGCTTCTCGCCCATCCTCTTCGCCGCCCGCCGCCGCTCGACCGCCTCTTCGAGGTAGATCACCATCACCACACCCGTCTGCACCGCGGTCCCGAACAGGGCGATGAACCCCACCCACACGGCGACCGAGAAGTTATAGCCGAGCGCATACAAGAGAAAAACGCCGCCCGTGAGCGCGAAGGGCACTGCGAGCAGCACGTGCGCCGCTTCGAGCAGCGAGTGGTAGGTGAGGTAGAGCATGATGAAGATGATGACGAGCACGATCGGCAGCACGACTTGCAGCCGTTCTTTGGCGCGAATCTGATTCTCGTACTGCCCGCTCCACTGGAAGAAGTAGCCGGCCGGCAGCTTCACCCGCTCGTTGATGACGCGCTTCGCCTCGTCCACAAACCCGCCGACGTCGCGCCCGCGCACGTTGAGCAGGACCGTCGCCCGCAGCAACCCGTTCTCGCTCGAAATCATCGAGGGGCCGCTCTCCTCGCGGATCTCGGCCAGTTGACCGAGCGGGACCTGTTGCGGCCCGACCAACACGTTGCGGATCTGCTGCGGGTCGCTGCGGTACTGCGGCGCATAGCGCACGCGCACGGGGAAGCGGCGGCGGCCTTCGATCGTCATGCTCAGGTTGGTCTCGCCGACCGCCGTCTCAATCACCTCTTGCACGTCGCCGACCGAGAGGCCGTAGCGTGCCGCCGCCTCGCGATTGACCTTGATGTTGAGGTACGGCGCGCCCGCGATCTGTTCCGGATAAACGTCGCTCGCGCCGGGAAGGTGGTGGAGCACAGCGGCAGCGGCCTGCGCCTGCCCTTCCAGCGTCTTCAGGTCGCTGCCGAAGATCTTCAACCCGACCTGAGTGCGGATGCCGGTCGAGAGCATGTCGATGCGGTTGCGGATCGGCTGCGTCCAGATGTTGGTGACGCCGGGCAGGCTCACGGCGGCGTCCATCTCCGAGATCAGACGCTCAGGCGTCAGACCCGGCCGCCACTGCTCGCGCGGCTTGAGGTGGACGACCGTCTCGATCATGTTGATCGGCGACGGGTCGGTCGAAGTCTCGGCGCGGCCGGGCTTGCCGACGGCCCACTCGACTTCGGGGAAGCTCTTGATGATCTCATCCTGCCGCCGCGTAATCTCCAACGCCTGAGGCAGCGAGACGCTGGTGTCGGTCACCGGCATAAACATCAAGTCGCCTTCATCGAGCGGCGGCATGAACTCTTTGCCAATCGGATGCATTCGCCCGAGCAATGGACCGATGACCGGCACTTGCGTTGTATATGCACGGGCGACGGGCAGCCAACTGGCGGAGGTGGCGAGCAGCACGGCGGTAGCAAACAACAGCCCGGCCGCGCCGATGGTCAACGCGCGGTGGGTGAGCGCCCAGCCGAGCACCGGGCGGTAGACCCACTGCAAGCCGCGCATCACAGGGTTGTCCTCTTCGCGATGGAATTTGCCGCCGAGCAGGAGCGTGCACAGCACCGGCACCAGCGTCACGGCGATGATCGTTGCCCCGACCATGGCAAAGGTCTTGGTGAAGGCGAGCGGGTGAAAGAGCTTGCCCTCCTGCCCGGTGAGCGCGAAGACCGGGATGAAGGCCAGGATGATGATCGCCATCGAGAAGAAGACGGGCCGCCCGACGAGCTTCGTCGCGTCCATCACCGTCTGCCACACCCGTGCGCGGTCCCGCGGGTCGATGTGCCTCTTCTCCAAGTAGCGGAACGCATTCTCCGTCACTACAATCCCGGCATCCACGAGCACGCCGATCGCGATGGCAATGCCGGCCAGCGACATCAGGTTCGACGAGATGCCGAAGTAGTGCATCAGCAGGAACGAGATGAGCACCGCCAGCGGCAGCGGCAGCGTCACGATCAGGATCGAGCGGAAGTGAAAGAGAAAAATGATGTGCGCCAAGGTGACCAGCAGAATCTCTTCGACGAGGGCATGCTTGAGCGTGTCCGTCGAGCGGTGGATGAGTTCCGTGCGGTCGTAGAAGGGGACGATGCGCACGCCTTCAGGCAAGCCTGCTTTCAACTCTTCGATTCGCTGCTTGACTCTGTCGATGACACCCAGCGTGTCGACGCCATAGCGTGCCACCACGACGCCGCCGACCGCCTCGCGCCCATTCTTATCCAACGCGCCTTGCCTGAAGGCCCCGCCGATTTTCACTTCAGCCACGTTCTTGATGTAGATCGGCGTCCCGTTGCGCGAGGCGACTACGATGTGAGCAATATCGTCGGTGGACTCGATCAAACCGATGCCGCGCACCACCGTCCACGTCCCGCTTGCTTCGACGACATTGCCGCCGACGTTGTTGTTGCTGCGCTCGACCGCCATGACCACCGCGCTCAAAGGCAGGTCGTAAGAGCGCAGCCGATTCGGGTCTACATCGATCTGATACTGCTGCACCCACCCGCCGACGCTCGCGACCTCGGCCACGCCCGGCACCGAGTTGAGTTGGTAGCGCACGAACCAGTCTTGGATTGCGCGCAGCTCATTCAGACTGTGCTTGTCGCCTTCGACCGTGTACCAGAAGATTTGCCCGACCCCGGTCGCGTCCGGCCCGAGCGTCGGCTTGACGCCAGCGGGCAGCGAATTGCCGACGAGCGTCAGCCGCTCGAGCACGCGCGTGCGGGCGAAGTAGAGGTCGACGTTGTCCTCGAAGATCACGTTGATCATCGAGAAGCCGAAGGCCGATTGCGACCGCACCACCTTCACCCCGGCCAGCCCCTGGAGGTTGACCGTGAGCGGGTAGGTGACCTGATCCTCGACCTCCTGCGGGCTGCGCCCCATCCAATCGGTGAAGACAATTACCTGGTTCTCGCTCAAGTCCGGGATCGCGTCGATCGGGGTGTGCAGCAACGCCCAGTAGCCCCAGCCGGCGAGCGCCAAGTAGAGCGTGATGATGAGGAAGCGGTTCCTCAGCGAAAATTCGACAAGACGGTTAATCATAAGAATAGGGGTGAGGGGTGAGGGGCTAGGGGCTAGGGAAAAGCTTTTACTAGTCCCTAGCCCCTAGTCCCTAGTCCCTCATTTAGTGTTAATCGTAAAGTTCGTTTTCCCCTCGCCCGCCGGCCCTTTGTAGGCGACCGTCACTTGCCAGGTCCCGCTCATCTCAATATTGGCGTGGGCCTGGTAGACGCCCGGGGTCTGGGTAGTCGTGAGCTTGGCGTTGCTGTGCATGGCCGCCATGCTGCCCATCGCCGGCATGTCGAAGGTCAGCGTGATCGCGCCGACGTCCACCGGTTGGCCGCCGGCGTTCTTGAATTCGACGGTGAACTCGTTGTCGCCCGCACTCAGGCGCCCCTTCGAGTTCGAGAGCGTGACGGTCAGGTCCCCCGCACGCTGGAAGGCAATCACCAACTGGTTGCTTGTTGCTTTAGTGCAGGCGGACAGGCTGACTAAAAGAGCAACCCCTGAAATTAAGAGAAGGGCAGGCACACACTTGCGCAGCATGAGAAATCTCCTTTTGTGATCTATGGGCCATCAGCCGGTCTGCGGCCAGCCTGATGTGCGGTGTTGTAAATGGATAGCGAAATGATCAGCCAGGGGCGTCACAGGCCCTGAGTCAGCTCTTGGCTCATGACACCTGCCAGGCAATGGCCATTGCGTAGACACACTACGACCTGAATGGCAGGTTAAATCCGTAGGGAGGTATGGTGTAGATAGGTCTGGCTGCCGTCCAAAGACGGGTCGGCACGGAGCGAGAGAGCGAGCTGAAGGGTGCGCTGCCAAGCCGTCAACGGCAGCGCGGCGAGAGATGGAGGCTGAATGCTCGGCAAGAGCGGCCGCACAGTGAGCAGGCCGAGAGGGGCCGGCGATTCGCTGGCGGCGCAGACACACTGGACTGGGCAGTCAGCTACCGGCTGACAATCCCTCATCTCCCTTGAGCAACTTTGCTCCTTCTCTTG
>Ga0207646_10000451_pt1 | contig 54749 bp, 50 predicted proteins | sample KBSK5502metaG_FD_184343 | JGI IMG/M metagenome (GOLD analysis project Ga0207646, IMG submission 184343) | Corn, switchgrass and miscanthus rhizosphere microbial communities from Kellogg Biological Station, Michigan, USA - KBS K5-50-2 metaG... | ecosystem: Host-associated > Plants > Roots >...
ATGACCTCCTCGAACACCGGCAGCCCGGTCATCGCCGGGCGGCCCCGAGCAGCCGGACGGCCTGGTCCTCGCTGCCGGGTTCCAGGCCGGCGACCAGATCACCGAGCCGCTGCGAGCAGCTGATCCCGGCCGCTGCCATGAACGTGGCCAGGCCGAGCAGCCCCGCGCAGTCGGCCAGCCAGGTCGCGCGCAGCCGGGAGGTATCCAGCCGGGGCAGGCCCGCCCCGCCGTCCAGCGCGCTGACCAGCGGGCTGGTGATATTCCGGCGGCCCGGATCGGCGCCGCCGCAGAGCAGCCCCATCCCGGCGAACCGGGCAGCGGCCAGCAGCGGGATATGGTAGCGGGCCAAGACCGGCACCACGCGGGCGCGCCGGCCCCGTACCTGGACGACGACGCCGCCGGACCGGCAGGCCACGTCGGTTCCGCGCACGTCGCGCAGGTCGCCGCGGATCAGCCCGGCCCCCGCCCCGAGGCAGACCAGCCCGGCCGCCCGCATCCGCCGCTCCATCGTGGCCTGGGCGTCCGCCAGCGCCAGGTACCCGCCGATCTCCGCGCGGCTGTAAGGCGCCTTGGACCGCTCCCGCGGCAGCGGCACGTCCGCCGGGTAGAACTGGGGCACCACCCGGCGGCCGATGAACCGCAGGTTCGTGCGCAGCGTGCGGCGCGCCACACCGGACAAGCCCGGCGCGCACCGGGTGAACCGCTCCGTCACCGACGGGTGCAGCACCACCTCCGGCACCGCCTCCAGGCCCAGCCCGATACCGTAATCGGCCAGCCTGCCCGCGGCCCACAGCAGGTTCTTCGCCCGCTCCCGTCCCTCCGGCCCGGTCTTCGTGATCACGTCGCGGGCGAACGCCGCCGCCTGCGGCGACACCGACGACGGCTCCCACCGCCCGATATAGACGGCAACATCAGCATCCTGCATACAGCACTTATACTTAACGACATGGGTGAGGCGGGGGAACCTGGCTGCGACAATGACGACGTGTCGCCCACCCCGGCCCAGCAAGCCCAGGCCGCCCGCATCGCCGCCGAGCTAGCCGGCCTCGGCTTCGCCCTGCCCGGCACCCTCGCCGACCGGATGACCCGCTGCGGCCACCCCGGCTGCCGCTGCCACGCCGACCCGCCCCGCCTGCACGGCCCCTACCACCAGTGGACCCGCAAGAAAAACGGCAAGACCGCCACCCGGATCCTGACCGACGACCAGCTCACCGACTACGGCCCCTGGTTCGACAACCACCGCCGGCTCCGTGAGCTCGTCGCCGAACTCGAAGCCCTCAGCCTCACCATCGCCGAAGCCGACCCCCGCTGGAACCGCTAGCCACACCTCCTGACGCAGGCGCGGCCCGGCCGCCCCGCAGAACCGCAACGGCACCCCCCACATAGCGTGGGCCAAGCCCGCTTAACCCGTGGGCAGCGCCCCAGCCCGCCCTCGTTCGCGCAGGTCAGCCCCAAACGTGAAGACCTCACCCAGGAAAACCCCAGGTGACCTGCAGGAATACCTGGCCTGCAAGATCTGTGAGTGTGTTGGGCAGCGGCCTGGCCTGGTCCGCTGTCAGGCTCGGTGCCGGTGGCCTGGCGTGACTCTTGCAAGATCTGGCCGTTTCGGCGTGCCTTTTTAATGACCTGTCCGCCTGGTTGCCGGCACCGGCCTGGCCCACCGGCTGGCTTGATCAGAAGCATGTCCGCGCGAGCGTGACCCGTCACAGATATGCCGCTCCGGTGACCTTCTCCCAGGCCGGTGCCGACGTTGACCGCGCCCGTGAAAGGAGCACCGCCCGTGCCCATGCTGGCAGACATCATTGATGCCGTCATCGGCGTCGACACCCACCGCGACTCCCACCACGCCGAGATCGCTCATCCCACCGGCGCGGTCATCGCGACCTGCTCGGTCCCCGACACAAGCACCGGCTACGCGCAGCTGCTGCGCTGGGCCGGCCAGCACGCCCCCGGGCCGCGTCTGGCTGCCTGCATCGAGGGGACCCGCAGCTACGGCGCCGGGCTGGCGCGCGCGGCCGCGGCGGCCGGGCTCACGGTGATCGAGTGCGAGCAGCCCACGCGCCGGGCCCGCCGCGGCAAGGGCAAGTCCGACCCGATCGACGCGCACCTGGCGGTGCTGACGGCTTTGCGGCTCGACGCCGGCAAGCTGCCCTCCCCGCGGGCGGACGGCGACCGCGAGGCCCTGCGCATCCTGCTGTGCGCGCGCCAGGAACTGACCGCCACCGCCACCGCGCAAGCCAACCGGCTCCGCGCGCTGCTGCGCGACGGGGGCGACCAGGACCGCGCCCTGGCCCGCAGCCGCCTCAGCGACACCACCCTGGCCTGCCTGGCGCGCCGCCGCCAGCCTGGCGCCGGCCGCGCCGTGGCGGTGCGCACCGGCGAGATCCGCCGCCTCGCGGTGGCGCTGCGCGCCGCGGCCCGGGCCCTGAAGGCAAACCACGCCGAGCTGGACAAGATCGTGACCGAGCTGGCGCCCGGCCTGACCAGCCGCCCCGGCATCGGACCGGTCAGCGCCGCCCAGGCCATCGTGTCGTTCTCCCACACCGGACGCTGCCGCCACGACGCCGCCTTCGCCAGGCTCACCGGCACCAGCCCGATCGAGGCCTCCAGCGGCCAGATCACCCGCCACCGCCTCAACCGAGGCGGTGACCGGGCCCTCAACCGCGCCCTCCACATCATCGCCACCACCCGGATGCGCGCCGACCCCGCCACCCGCGCCTACCTCACCCGCCGCCGCGCCGAAGGCAAGACCGACCGCGAGATACGGCGCTGCCTCAAGCGCTACATCGCCCGCCAGCTCTACCGCGCCCTCACCGCCGCGATGCCCCCGGCCGCAGCGTCACCGGAGAGGCTCGCTCGGGGCCTGTCCGTAACTGAAGGCTGAGCGTGCGCGCAGGTCAGGCCGCTCCTGGACGAGGGCGCGCCTGCCATGCTGGCGATGAAATGCTGAACGACGGCGGACCGGACGTGTGTGAGACTCGCAGTCCCCGCGCGCGTGCCGTTCAACGGGAGCTACATGAGATGACCTCGGAGCCGAAAAGCCTGCTCGATCTGCGCCGGAAGTATGATGTCGATCCACCGTGGCTCGTGAACTTGGTCCTGCCTGAGATAGGCGGTGGTCGTCTAGGCCTGACGCACCTCGCGGTCATCGGCGATAATCCCAGTGCCTGGGCGTTGCGGATCAGCGGGCTAGATCAGGCAACATTCGAGAGCCTAGTTGCCGGGTACGGCGGGCAGTTCTCAGCGATCGACTTCTGGAAGTGCCCGCGGATCGCGGACCTGAGTCCGCTCGAAGATCTGCCCGATCTGCAGCTCGTTGCGTTCTACTGGAACCAGCGCGCGACTCGGCTCTGGAACCTGTCGCGTAACCCCGGCCTCGCAGGGCTTCACTTCGAGGACTTCACCCGCCTCCACGACCTGCGCGACCTGCAGGCAGGCGCCTCTCTCCAAGAGCTCGCCTTCGGAGACGCAGTGTGGAGTACGTCTGTGTTTGCGTCACTCGGGCCGTTGGCAACACTGGCCGGCCTGAGGTCCCTGACGTTCAATGCGAAGCGGATCGACGACGGCCGCATCGAGCCGCTTGGGGAACTGATACGACTCGAAGCACTGACGTTCCCGCCCAACATGTTCACCACTCGTCAGGTGGCCTGGCTCCGGGCAAGGCTTCCCGCCTCGCTGGATTCCGCATCGCTAGCGCCGATTGTGCCGCTCGAGCAGCCGTTTGAGACTGGCGGGAAGACCAGGGACGTTCTCCTCGTCGGCAAGCACAAGCCATTCCTGAACTCGGTGACCGACCAGGTGCGGATCAGAAAGCACGTGGAAGGCTTCTTCCAGATGGTCGATGACTTCCGGCGCGATCCAAACCTCGGACCTGACTGAGCCCGCCACCACCTCGGCAGCCAAGGCGGCCTGCGGCGGTAACCAGACTCGCCGCTGACCATCGCCCGGGGACTTGACAAACATAGAAGCGTCACTAAGAGGCGGCGGGTGTCGCGTGCAGGTGAAGGTTGCAAAGTCCAGGGTTAGGTTGCACGTGATCTTGCAGGGTCCAGATTCAGGTTGCGAGCGGCCCTGACGCCGGTGCGCGCCCGCGTTTCCTGGTGGTCTGCCGCCACCTTCGGGCGGCCTGGGCAGGAAATCGTCCTCGCGCCTCAGCAGCACGCCTTCTCGGGCGTCATAAGGATGTGGCGACGAACACCAGTGGCGGTCCCGCCGTTCCGGGCGTGGCGGGTGAGCTCATCGGTGATCTGTACCACGCTCATGCGGTTGCCCTGGTCCGCATGGCGCTGCTGCTGGTGGGTGACCAGAGCAGCGCCGAGGACGTGGTCCAGGACGCGTTCTTTGGGCTTTACCGTGCGCTGCCGCGGCTGCAGGACCCGGGCAAGGCCCTGCCTTACCTGAAGACATCGGTGCTGAACGGGTGCCGCACGGTATTGCGGGCCCGCAGGCGGGCGTGGCTGCGGCGAGGCCGTCCCGATCCGCCGGTCTGGTCGGCCGAGGCGGCGGCGCTGGAGGAAGAGGACCGGCGGGAAGTGCTGGCCGCGGTGGCGCGGTTGCCCAGCCGCCAGCGGGAGGTGCTGGTGCTTCGTTATTACCTGAACCTGGCGGACCCCGAGATCGCCGCTACCTTGCGGGTCAGCCGGGGCACCGTGTCCTCGACCGCCTCCCGCGCCCTGGCCGCTCTTGCCCGCCATCTTGGGGAGGGACCGTGACGAATCTGGAAGACCGGCTCCGCGACGCGTTCGATGCGGCTGCACAGACGGTGCGCCCTGGGGGCATCCGCAGCCTGCCCGCGCGGCGGCGCCGGACGCGGCTGCCGCATGGCATGCTCGTGCCGCTGGCCGCCGCAGCGTCGGTGGCGGTCATTCTCGCTGCCGTCTTCGCGCTGCCTCCCCTGGTCTCCGGCCGGGCGCATCCGGCGCCCCGCGCCAGCACATCTCGGCAAGGCCTGCCTCCGGCGGGACGGGTGCCCCGTTTCTTCGCCGACGTCCCCATCGCGGGTGTGGGCGCTGGCCCCGTGCAGATCCGTGACGCCGCCACCGGCAAGCTCGCCGCACAAGACGCCAGCACCGTCGGCACCACCGCGGTGGCGGCCCAGCCCGGGGACCGGCATTTCGTGATTGCCAGGCTGCCTGGGAGCGGCTGCCTCAGCCGGTTCTACCGGTTCGCCATCAACGGCTCCGGGCAGCCGGGCCGGTTGCAGCCGCTGCCCATCCCCGCGGTGCGCGGCACGGTCCTGGGGATGGCCGCCAGCGCGGACGGCCGCACCCTCGCCTACGCCCTCATGGGCTGCGGGAAGGGCACCCCCAGCTATCTGGGTGTGGCGGACGCCCGAACCGGCCGGATCAGGCAGTGGGGCGGCGTGAACGTCGACGGCGAAGGCCAGGGAAGCGCGATCGTGGCCAGCGACGTGTCGCTGACCGCCGATGGGCGCTTCCTGGCCTACCAGCTGACAACCCCCAACGGCGGCTGGAGCACCATCATGATCTTGCCCACCAACTCCGCTCCAGGCAACGCCGTGCAGCGCAGCCGCGCCGCCGCGAGCTATGGCCCCGCGTCCGGGGTGCTCGCATCAGGTCTCCTCTGCCTGGCCGGCCACACCGTCGACGCCTACACACTGTCGGAAGCGGCAACGATCCCGCAGCCGGCAACGGGCCCGCGGCTCACGCTGGCCCAGTACAGCACCGCGACCGGCCGGCGGCTGCGTGTGCTTGGCGCACTGCGGGGCTTGCCGGTAAATGGGCCCGGCTGCTTCCTGAGCCCCGACAGGTCCGGGCGCTACCTGCTGGAACGGTCTGCACCGGTCCCCTCATCCTCGCGCACCGTCGCGGTCCTGCAGCTCACCAGAGTCGACCTTCTGACCAGGGAAGTGTCGACGCTGACAGTCACGACCCCCAGCGGCCAGATGAGCAGCACCGTCAGCGGCATGATCACCGCCTGGTGACAGCCGCAGATCCTCTCTGATGCGCCTGTCCCAGGAACGATCACCACGCTGGTCATGCGGCTTTCGCTTCGGGGCGGCCCACCGTCTTGCGGGGTCCAGATTCAGGTTGCGAGCCGCGTTCCCCCGGCATGGGGCTTGCCGGTGATGGCTGGCCGGCTGTTCCGGCCGCTCAGCGGACGGACCGCGGGAGGTACCAGGTCCAGGTCCGGCCGCCGTTGCTGGTGGCGTAGATGGGCGGCGCGCCGGAGGCTTCGGAGTTCCAGGCGAAGCCGGCGTCCGGGCTGACGAAGTCCACGGTCATGCCGGGCTGGAAGGGCATTGCTTGCCGGACCGGCGTCCAGGTACGGCCGCCGTCGGAGGTCAGGTAGAACACCTGGCCCACCCTGTCCGGGGAGGCCGCCGGAATCAGCAGCCCTTGGCGCGCGCTGAAGAAACGGACCATGCCGTCCGGCCCGGCGGCCCGCGGCAGCGCCACCACCTGCCAGGTGGCGCCGGTGTCGTGGCTGACCAGCAGGTAGGGGACCCCTCCGCCGTGGCCGATCGTGAGCCATCCGGTGCCGCCGAAGAACTGCGGCGGGGTGATGAAGCAACCGCCGGGCAGGCAGGCATCCGCGGGCAGCGGCAGCGTCTGCGGCGCCCAGGTCACCCCGCCGTCATGGCTGGCGAGCACCGACCTCCCGGCCACGCAGGCGCTGGTCAGCCAGCCGTCGGCAGGGGTCACGAACCCGACACCGGTCTTGTCGCAGGCGGTGGGGATCGTGCCGCGGGCCGTCCCGGCATAGCCCCACCGTGGGCTGGCCGCGGCGAGTGACCAGTGCCGCCCGCCGTCGCTGGTGCGGTAGAGCCGCACCGGGTTGTTTCCCATGGCGGCGCCGAGGTCTTGCAGCAGCCAGCCGTGCGTGGCGTCGCTGAAGTCGAGCGACTGGGAAGAACCGGGGGCGCGGAACGGTGCCGACGCGGTCCAGGTGCCTCCCTCGTTGGCGGTGCCGAACACCTCGATCAGGGCCGGGCGGGACGGACGGGAAAGCGTCACCGCCAGCCAGGCCCGGCCGGCGGAGACCGCCTGCAGGATCGTGCTGCTGTGCATCGGGATGAGCAACGGCCTGGCCTGGGCGGGTGTCACTACGGTCCAGGTACGCCCGCCGTCGGTGGTCCGCACTGGGATCAGCGCGGCGGGGGAGGGGCTGGCGGGGTTGCTGGTCCATGCCAGCGCCCAGCCGTCGCGGGCCGAGACCATCTGGAGCGAGTCGAGCCACACCAGCGCCGGGGCGGGCGGCAGCGAGGCCGACGGGGCCGGGCGAGGACACCGGCCCCGGCCGCAGGTGACCAGGTCGACCCTGGCCAGGCCCTGCGCGGTCACCACCCACAGCGTGGTGCCGGACGCGGCGGCCGCCTGCGGCTGGTGGCCGACCCGCAGGGCCGGCCCGGTGAGCTGGCCGGTGCGCGGGCCGATGCGCAGCACGCCCGCCCGCCCGGTGCCCGCCGCCCGGGTCACCCAGACCACTCCCGGCGCCACGGCCAGCAGCCCCGACCCGTTCAGGACCGGGGACTCGCCGGAAGCGGGCAGCGGTGACAGCGGGGCCGTCGCCGTCACCCGGTCCGTTCGCGGGCCGATCCGCGACACCGCCCACCCGTCGGACGCCCAGACCGCGCCATCACCGGCCGCGACCTGCCCGAACAGGTGATCCCCCGAGATGCGCGCCACCACCCGCCCGGTGGCCGGGTCGACGCGCAGCATCCCGGCCTGCGGCGGCATCACCACCGAGATCCAGACCGCGCCCTCGCCCGCCGCCAGGCCCCAGCTCTTGCCCGGCGGCAGGGGAAAGGCCCGCGCCGTGTTCGTCTGAGGGTCGATCCGGAGCAGCGACCCGCCACCCCCTATGGAACCCAGTGCCCACAGCGCGCCCTCGCCGAAGGACAGCAGCGCCGCGTGGACGCCGATCCTGGCCATGACCTTGCCGGTGGCCGGGTTCACCCGCAGCAGCCCGACGGCGCCCTCGACCCACAGGCTGCCCGCCCCGAAGGCGATGCCGGCCAGCGACGCACCCGGGTCCGACAGGACCTGCCGGGCCTGGTCGGTGCGCGCGTCGATCCGCAGCACCGCGTCGCCGGTGGTGACCCACGCCGCGCCGTCCCCGGTGGCCAGGCCCAAAATCCCGGGGAGCCGGAAGGTCGTGGTGAGCACGGCGCGGACCGGGCCGCCGGCACCCACCGCCGGGCGGGAACCGCACCCCGTCATTCCCAGAGCCAACACCGCCGCTGTCACGGCGGCGCAGGCCACACCGATCCTAGAAACCGGGCGCTCCGGCCGGGCCAGGCGTATCCGCGTTCTGCCGTTCTTGCTCACCGGGCACTCCCGCCCACGCCGGGCCAGGCGAACACCACCCGCCACCGCCGGCATCTAACACCTATGACGGCCGGAAACTGGCAGCGGTTGCGAAACGAGCAGGCACTCTCAGCGGGCTGTGGTGGTCGGCGACCACCGGCGGGCATGTGGGGTTTGAGTCCTGGCTGGAACGCCTTGTTGATGCTGTTGGACTTCGACCCGGCGGTGACCGGCATCGCCTCGCAGCCGTTTTGGCTGCGCTGGCTGGATGAGACGGGCCAGCCGGTGTCGCACGCGCCGGACTATTTCGCCCGCCGCGTGGACGGCTCGGCGGTGGTGGTGGACTGCCGCCCAGAGGAGCGGCGCGGGGCGCGGGATGCGGCCGAGTTCGAGGCCACCGCGCAGGCGTGTGCCCGGGTGGGGTGGGAGTACCGGCTGGTGGGCGCCGCCGATGAGATGGTGACCGCGAACGTGCGGTGGCTGGCCGGCTTGTCTTCAGGCCAGATGCAGTGCTCGCGGGGCAGCCGCGGAGCCGCGCGGCCCTCGCCGCTGAGTTCCTGGCACTTTTCGGCCGGGGACGGCAGGCCCGGATGCGCGGCTGCCCATTCTTCTTGGGGGCGGCCCTGCTAGCGACCACCTCCCGTTCCCCGGTCGCGCAGCGACGCAGCCTGCTCATACCCCGGCGCGGCCAGACGTGACCAGCTCTGCTTGGGGCTTCCTGCGCAGGTCACTAAAGTCGGGGAGTAGCTCAGGCGGCCAGCCGGGCACGCCGGGGCGGTGTGATTCGCGTTGAGGTGACCGGGTGCATGACAGCCCGCGGACCCGCCTGGTTCTCGGCCTGCTCCTGGCCGCGGCCTTGGCCCTCATCGCTGCCCGGGCCTCGCCCGGGCCCGCGCTGCGCTCGGCCAGCGCCGCGATCCTCAGTTCCGCCAAGTCCATGGTGAGCTCGGCGACCCGGCCGGTGACAGGCTTCTTCGCCAGCCTCGGGAACGCGCCAGCGTCACAAGCCAAGATCACGGCACTGGAACGCGAGGTGGTGCGGCTGCGCGCCGAGCTGTGGCAGGCCCAGCTGGATAGGTCGGACTGGGCGCAGCTGCACAGCCTCGAACAGCTGGCGGGGCGCGGCCGCTACCGGATCGTGGCGGCGACCGTGACCGCGGCCGGCCCGGGGTATCCGGGCACGGTCACCATCGACGCCGGGAGCGCCGACCGTATCAAGCCGCAGGAAACCGTGCTCAACGGCGCGGGCCTGGTCGGGACGGTAACCGCGGTGAGTGCGCACACCGCCACCGTGGTGCTGGCCACCGACCCGTCGGCCAAGGCGGGCGTGCGGGTAGCGGGCACCCGCGAGATCGGGGTGGTCAGCGGGCTCGGCCCAAGCCAGCCCGGCCTGCTGCGACTGCAGGTGTTCGACGCCGGCGCGGTGCTCCGCCCGGGCGAGCAACTGGTCACCTACGCCTCGATCGGCGACCGGCCGTATGTTCCCGGTGTCCCGGTCGGGGTGATCACCCGGGTCCAAGCGAGCGCCTTGCTGACCAAGGGCGCCTACGTGCGCCCCTTCGCCAATGACGGGACCCTCGGCGTGGTCGGTGTCGTCATCGCCCCGCCGCGCAAGAACCCAGGCGATTCGGTGCTGGCAACCCCGCCGGGTCACACCGCCACCGCCCCGCCATCTTCTGCTGCACCCCGCCGCTGACCACAACCGGCAGCCCGCCCACAGCACCGGCCAGACGGAGCCTGCCCAGGGAAGCCAGCGATGCCGCGCCGGCAATAGGCGCCTGCGACAAGAGCCGAAGCCACAGTGATCTAAGAGTGCTGCCGCTTGCCCGGCAGCTCTTGACTCGTGGCCCAGCGCCAGCGATCGCCGAAACTGCAACCTAAATCTGGACACCAGCCCGCCCAGCTGTCCACACCTACCCTGCGAACCCCAGCTCACAGGACAGTGCCCTTGCAACCCTCAGCTGGACAAGACAGTCCGGTTGGAGGCAGAAACCGTTGGAAGGCACTCTGCGGAGGACTGCGGGCCCGGCAGGCGCGGGGCGCGGGCGCCGCCGTATGGTCAGGCCTTGGCGGCTACCCGGCCCTGGCGGGGCTGACCGGGCGTGCCCTGTGGTCCTCGGTGCGCTCGGCGAGGTCATCGGGCAGGTAGCGACACCGCCTGGCACACCTCGGGCCTCCGGATCGCCGGGTACGGCAGCCAGCCCGGGGCGGTCCCGGTGTGGCGGGCAAGGTCCAAGGCCCGTGGGCGGCGTGCTTCGGGGCGGTACGCCGCACTCGGTATCGCCGTCGAGGTGCTGCACCAGTGGCCGTTGGGGAGCGGAAACACCAGCAGTGCGGTCTACTGTCTTGGTCGCTGCGAGTTGAGCGGGACGGCTACTCGCTTGATACCGAGGCCACGCGCAATGAGCGCTGTCATTCAGATGACGCCGCTCCTATCCCTCGCTCAGCAGGTCCATGCCAGCCCGCACCGGTGCCCGCCCGGGGGAAGGCGGGCGGGCACCGGCGGCGGGGACTTAGCTGGTTTCGGTCAGTGGCTGGCCCTGTTCCTGGCCGGCGCTGTTTGGCTCCGGCTCGCTCTCCGTCTCACCCGGCTCGCCGTCGTTGTCAGGCTGGTCGCCGGGCTCGGCCTCGCCGGCCGGTTCGCTAGGGCTGGTGGCAGCCTGGCCGGTGGCGTGGGCGGCGACCTCGGCCTCGATGTCCGACAGTCCGTAGTCGGTGTGCTCGGCTAGCCAGGCCAGGTAGCGGGCCGCCAGCGGGACGCCGTAGCTGGCCCAGTACCTGCCCTCAGCGGATTGCCAGGTGTGCACGTCGCCGGTGCCATGCTCGGCGGCGCCGAGCACCATCGCCAAGGCGATCACCTGGGCTCGTTTCTCGGAGGCCCGGGCGAGTTCGGCCAGCAGCAGGGCCCGGTACCCGGCACCCACGCCGTTGCCGGCCAAGCCGAGCAGTTCGCACGCGGTCTGGTGGCCGAACGAGGACATTTGCGGTTGCGTCTCGCCCCGGGCCATCGCCCCGACGATCAGCTTCAGCGCGCCTGCTGGCGGGGCCTTGCGGCCCAGCAGCTCCTTGAGGTGGGGTGCGGGTCTGGGTCGCGGCCCGCCACTCGGTGTTCCGCTGCCGGACCCGGCGGCGTTCCTCGGTCTTGCGGGCGGCCTCGGCGGCCTGGTCCTCGGCGGTCTGCTGCTCCTTTGTCGGCGTCCCGGTGGGTGTGCCGTGCACGTTGGTGTGGCCGTGCTGTTGCGGGTCGGTGCACAGGTGGCGGCCGATCTGCCAGCCGGGTACGAACCCGGCCTGGCGTGCTTCCTCGTCGGAGCCGAACTCGACGTCGGCGAGGTCGTGATCGTCGGCGAGGCCGTGCGCGGCCCGGTAGGCGGCCTCGGCCCCGGGAGCCCAGTCCCACTCGTATGTGATGGTCACGGCCCGGCCCGGGCAGGTGACGTGCGCCTCGGGGGTGATCTCGTTGCCGTCGCCGTCCCGCAGGTTCTCCAGGGCCAGGGTCCACGGCACGTAGGGCCGGTCACCGTAGATAGCGAGGCCCTGCGCCTCAAGCTCGGCGGTGAAGGCGGCCTTGGCCTCCCGCTCGGCGCGCGGGTGGCACGCAGCCGGGCGGCGACGTGGCCGAACTGGCTGGGGCTGTCCTTCGCCGCCTGGACCAGCGCCGTCAGCGCCTCCTGGTCAGCCTCGATTATCTGGACAACGCGGTCAGCGCAAGCGACGGTCTCGGGTGTTATTCTTCCGGGCGCGGATTGCGAGCACTGTGGGCACTGGCGAGCCTCCTTCGAACAGGCGCTTGGGCGTGAGACCCGCGTCGAGGAAGGCGTGGACTAAGATCCTTCATGCCGGAGGTTACGAAGGCTGGTGCTGGTCGCCGCGGTGGTGCTATGCCGGGGTTATAAGGTATCCCGCTGGTGGTGAGCCGACCGCGGCGGAGCGGGCCCGCCGGCCCGATGCAGAGGACCGCGCCCGTGCGATATGCGATGTCCGGCACTTGGTGGCCTGAGCGCTTGACAATCTCAGATGATGCCGGGACGGCGCGGTTCGAGGTCCGCAACCATCCGGGGTTTGCCACCATGCTGTCGCTCAGTGTGGCCGGTGGCGAGGAGATCGCCACAATAAGGCGCCGGAGGGGAGGGAGGTTCCAGGTCATCGTCCGTGGCGAGGAAGCCGGGCTGGTGCGGCGGCGGGGGGCGGATCGCTACGACATCCAGAACACACTTTCGTCGCTGACTGCGGAAGGAAGTGTGACCGACGGCCAGTATTCGATTACCTGCGACGGCCTAGCGCAGGCGACGGTCTCCCGCGAGATCGCCGATCATGTGCGGCGGACACAGAGGATCAGCGTCGACATCGGCGGCGGTGACGCTGTGGCGCTCCTCGCCACGGTTCTAGCTGTCGAGGCAGTGTGTTATGAGGGTGGAAGCCATTTCAACCCTCGTGCTCTTCTAGACCTGCTCAACCCCTTTAAGTGGTGGGACCTGACCTGACCCGGGGGTCAGTGTGCGCCATCACCGTGATCACCGCCGGGAGCGCCGAGGGCGCGAGGGGCAGGTGCCTGGCGTCCGCGCGGGCGGCCGGCAGCCGGCCCTTGGCGTAGCCCAGCATGCCGGCGGACAGATCTACTCCGAACGGGGTCCGCCCTAGTTCGCGGACCAGCGCGGCATTCACCGGTGCCGCAGCCGATCTCGAGGCACGGACCGCTTCCGGTTGCCAGCAGTGTGCTCAACGCACGATCGATGCCGGGCGGATGCCCGGGCAAGCCGCGCGACTGTGCTAGGAATTCGTGCTCGTACCCGTCTGCGATCTCGTCGTAGCTGGCGGTCGGGCTCACCTCGTGATCGTAAGCACTGACCCGCCGGCGGGAGCGCTATTCAGCTATTGGCGGAGGTCCTTGAGCAGCTGCTCGATGCGGGTCTTCGTCGCCGTGTGCCGTTCGATTTCACGCGGCCAGCCGCGGGCGGTGGCGTCGTCGATGAGTTGCTGCTCGACGTCGAGACGGGCGCGGAGGCGCGGCGCGTAGTCGCTGGTCGTGAGGAACTTCGAGCAGGTCAGCACCAGGTCGCACTCGCACGGGCCCTCGGCCGGGGTCCGCAGGCAGTGGCCGAGTTCGAGTTCGGTCTTGAGGAAATTGGTCTGCAGCCAGGACACCGCCTCGGGATCGAGGCGATGTTCCCGCAGGGCTTCGGCGGCGGGGCCGGCGAGTGTCACGTCAGCTCCGAGGTGCCGGCCGAGGGCGTCTTGGTACTGCTGTTTGACGGCCGGATCGGACAGCGTCGAATAGATGATCGACATGTTGGGCGTCCGGTGGCCCAAGACAGCCATGATCGTCTGGATGCGGGCGCCGCCCTCGGCGAGCTGGGTTCCGATGGTGTGCCGGAACCGGTGCGCCGTGATCATCGGCCGACCGGACGAGTCGACTAGCCCAGCGGTGGTGCAGGCCGCCTTGAGTGACAAGTCGAACAGGAATGCGTTGGACAGCAGCTTGCCGCGCACCAGGAACACATGCTGCACCGGCCGGCCTGCGCTGGGATCGAATCGCTGGCGGGCATTCTGCTGCCGGGCCAGCTCGATCACCGGCTGCAGGGCTTCGGCGGCCTGCGGGTGCAGCGGGATCATGCGCTCGGCGTAGCCCTTGCCGACCGGAATACGCAGCCGCGGGTGTCCGTCGGGGTAGGCGTCGAGGCAGTCGGCCGCCAGGCGCCGTATCTCGTCGCGGCGGGCGCCGCTCCACCGTGCCACGATCAGCGCCGCCCGCTGATACGGGTCGGGCAAGTGGTCCACGGCCGCCATGAGGGCGGCGAGTTCGTGGTCAGGAATGAACCGCGGCACCGGATGGGTGATCTTCGGGATGTCCGCACGGGAGAACAGCACACGCGCCGGGACGTCGTCCCAGCCCCACGCGGCGGTCTCGGTGACGAACCGGGTGATCAGCGTGACGATGGAGCGCCGGAACGAGACGCTCAGCGGCGCGCCGGTGTGCTGGCTGGTCTGGGTGCCGAGCCAGCGCAAGAACTCCTCGGCGTGTTCGCGGTGCAGGTCAGCGAGGCTGGTCATCTCCGGGTGCGCCTCGGCCATCCAGGTCACCAGGCGGCGCAGCGCGTCGCGGATGTGCCGGACGGTTTGCGGGCGGTCCAGGTTGGCCTGCAGGTGCAACCGCAGGTAGCGCTCGAGCACGGCGCGGATCTTCGGCGAGGTGAAGTCCGGTGCGAGATGGTCGACCCAGCTGCCGGCGTTGATCCGCCCGGTCGGCGGCTGCGGGATTTGGCCGATGTGGAAGAACAGCACGTGCACCGCGTGCAGCCTGGCGATCGACGAGGCGAAGTAGCTTTTCGCGACCTCGGCCGGCGGCCGCGCGGCGGGTGCCCGGGCATAGAACTCGCGCAGCGGTTCCAGCCGCATCCGGGCGCTGAACCCGTCGATCGCCTCGCGGAACTCACGCAGGTCGTCCCATACGAGCGCGGACAGGTCCGGGTCGCCGCGGTGCAGCATCATCCGCCCCAACGGCCAGGTCAGCTGCGCCGCCCCGTTGGCGTAGCCGAGCTGCTCGAGCCGTGCGGCATGCCGGCCGAACAGGTCAAGGTCGACGCCGAGGCCGCCGTAGCGCATCTGGTGCTTGAACGGGCTGGTGAACGTGCGAGCCAGCAGCACCGGGTAGTCCAGCCCGACGCCCTCGACCAAAGACAGGTAGGTCAAGTACGGCATGATCACGCTCGCGCCGCCGTGCGGATGCTGCCCGCGGACGCAATTCTCCTTGTCCAGCAACCGCTGCCGCAGCGGCGCGTCGAACCAGTCCTGCAGCACCGGCCACCTCTCGGTGAACCGGTCGTAGCCGTCCATCCGTGCCCACCGCACCGCATAGCTGATGCAGTGCTCGTGCACCCAGCTCTTGTAGGCCGCCCGGTCTGCATGCACCCCGCGAACCGGCACCGGCGCACAGACGATCGCCAGGCGACGCTCCGGTGCTGTCACGATCGGTCCCGCAGCGCCGCGTCGTAGTCCGCGAGCACCTGCTCGTCTGAGACTCGGGTATAGATGCGGATCGACTCCGGTGACGCGTGGCCGAGCCGCTTCTGCAGTGCCAGTTCGCGCATCCCGCCCTCCCACATCGCGGTCGCAAATGCGTGTGCCGCAACGCGTGCGGCGTTTTGTCAGGGCTGCGGATGCCGAGCCGGTCCAACCGGCGGGCGAACCCGCGAGCAACGGCCTGGTAGCTCAGCGGTTCGCACCGGCGAGCCCCGGTGCCGCCAACAAGGAACACGAACGGGCTGGCGGAGTCGAGCGGGCGTTCGTGCAGCACGTAGCGGTTGACTGCGTCCAGCGTGCGCGGCTCATGCAGATCCACCACCCGCTCGTGCCGGGCCTTCGCCCGGGCGCCCCGCGGGTGGTCATCACGCTTGCGGACCGTGACTCGCCGACGCCCGTAGGAGATGTCGTCCAGCTGCAGGCACAGCACCTCGCCGGGACGCAGCCCCCCATCGAGCATCAGCAGGAAGATCGCCAGATCCCGCAATGTGGTGAGACTGGCCAGCAGCGCACCGATGTCCCCTGTACTCATCGGCCGCGGCAGCCGCAGCGGCAGCCGCACCCGGACCGTCCGGCGCACCGGCTGCTGACGGCTCGCCGCGCCGACGAACGGCCGGTGCCGCTCCGGGACCCGGCCCAGCGCATGATCGATGCGCCGCTGCATCGGATTCTCCCCTACCGTGTACTGCTCAGCAGCGACCGCCCACTCGAAGAAGCTCGACGTCGCTGCCAGCACCCGCTGCACCGTGGCCGCCGAGAGCAACCGTCCCCGCTCGGTCGCGACCGTCAAGCCAAGCCGCTGCGCCGGACGCCGGGACGGCACCCGCCGCAGGTAGGCCAGGAACTCCAGCGCCGTTGACGGCCGGAAGTCATTCCAGCCGAGCCCTTGCTGGCCACAGAACTGCACCAGGTGCCGCAGGTCGTAGGCGTAGGCGCAGACCGTGTTCGGGCTGTAATCCGAGTCGGTCAGGTGTGATAGGAACCGGTTGACCAGCGCGACCTCGTCGCCACGGTTATCGAGCAGCACCACGCGGCGGACGATGCCGTTCTCCCGCTGCTTGACCACCCGCACACCGGCCTCCCTCGCCGGTGCTCACTACATCAGGCCGCAGCCCTCACCTCAGGAAGGTGGCCGTCCCGGCGTGTCGAGATAACAGAGAACTCGGCCAGGGTTGCGGCCTGGTCCAGCGTCAGGAAGTCCCACCGCTCAGCAGACCTCACGGCGACCTCGGACCGGGCCACGGCGAGGGACGCGCTGACCTGCGGCCGGGGCAGGCCAACGGCCTTGGCGATGGCGGCTTCGGTCATCTGTTCCTCATCGAACAGGGCAAGCACCACGGCGGTTTCGTCGCCGACGGTCATCGGCTCCCGGTGGTGGTTCTCGTTCCACTGCTCGATCAGCCGGGCGCGCCGGTCCGCCTGCTCGTCGCCCTGGGCGCCGGCGACGAACCCCAGCACGGGGACGCCAGCCCGCGCGCAGCCGATCGCGCGGCAGTGCCCGGTACGGACCCGTAGCTGGCCGTCCGGGCGGCGGACGATCGTGATGGGGACGTTGTTGCCGCACCCGTCCGGCCGGGACGCGGCGATCGCCTTGCACAGGGCAAGGTCCGCCTTGTCGACGGTGGCCTTGGCGTTGGTGCGCGCGTTGGCGTCCATCAGCAGGTCGGCCGGGTTGAAGGCCTCCAGGGTGATCGGCTCGGCGGTGGTGTCGGACATGGTCGGCTCCTTCCACAAGGGGCTCGGGGCCCTCCCAGCTGAGGGCCTCTCTTCCTTGCCTGGCCTTTGGCGCGGCAGGTTCTGTCAAGGTGGCGCCCGCAGCGAAGCGAGGACGTACGACCTTGACGGGTTCTGCCGGGCCGAAGGACACTTGGCCGCTCGGGGATGCCTGGCAACGGCCGGGGCTCTTTGGGCAGGTCATTGCGATGGGAACGGCTCATTTGGGCGGCCGTCCCCTACGGCCCGGTCACGCGGCCCGGCACCGGATCGTTTGGCGGGTCATGGGAGCGGCTCCGTGAACAGGTCACCTTGGGCAGGGCCAGCAAGGGCTGTCGGCCAGGCCGCCGCGAATCCGGGGCCTTCCTTGTCCTGCGCGCCTTGCGGAGCGGCCACCAGGAACCAGTCAACTGCCGGGAGGAACTCTCCGCGGCGCCGCAGCCAGGCCCGCTCGATCCCGTCGTCCGCGGTGACCCGTACCCCTTCCGCGGCGGCCAGCCGGTGCACCTCTGCGGCCATCGCGGCTCGCGTCCCGTGCGCCCAGACGCGAAGCCACCGGGCCGCCCGGCCGACCTTGCGTGGGTCACCTGCCCTCGGCAGCACCGCGCGGCGGACCTCGTACACCCGCCACGGCATCTGGTCCAGCGCGGCCTGGAACGCGGCGAGGGTGTGCTGGTGGCCGGGCGTTCGGGCGAGCAGGCTGGCGAGCCGCTCCCCGGCCATCAGGCCTTGCCGGGGGTTGAGGCTGACGGCGAGCTGTTCCATCACCAGGCCGGCGGCCCCGGCCTCGGGCTCGTCGCGGTAGGCGTCCAGGACCCGGCGGCGGCCTGCGTGGTTGAGCAGGGCGAAGTGGCCATCAGGAGCTGTCCGGGACGGCCGACCGATCACGGTGTGTGGCCACCCATAGAGGTACGGTCGTGTTGGCCGTCATGACATGCGGTGTCGGTGAGTACCGATGCCGCGCCGACCGACAGAGTGTCCGTGCCGCGCTGAGCGTCCGGGGTCTTGCCCGATGCTGGGGGTGACACTGATACTCGCTGCGTGGGCGGGCGAAACCTTCTTGTCATTAGCTCTCAATGCGAGAGCCTTCCGGTGCTGTCGTTCCTGCCTGATGTGGCTACGCGGCTGTACGAGGTGCTGACCGATCCCAAGCGGGGTGCTTGCCAGCCGGCGCTCGAGCCTTCCGGACTTGTGATCGACCCGACGGTCGCCGAGGCGAAGAAAGCGATCCGGACGGCGTTCGAACGGGCCGCAGACGATGAAGCGACTCTCCTGCTCGCCGTCATCGGGCACGGCGAGCAGGTGGCCGAGGACGGCGACTTCTACCTCCTGCCGACCGATGCTGAGCTTCCGCCCGCCGACGACACTGCTCTGAACCTGGTGAACCACGTCAAGGGCCTTCGCCGCCAGCATGAGACCGACGGGCTCGTCGTGCTCGTGGACACGTGCTACTCGGGCACGGGAGCCGTCGCTGCTGCCGAGGTCTGGCCCAGCATGAGCCTGGGGGAATTCCGGTTCGAGTTCCTCGCGGCGACCGCCGACCGGCCGGCCTTCGACGGCTGCTTCAGCAAGAGCCTCGTCCAATGGGTGCAGAGGGGGATGAGCGGCGCCCTGGGCGACCTGCGGTGCGAGGTGGTGCGCATCGCCCTCGCCGACCGGTGCCCGAACCAGGTGGCGCAGCACGTGTCCTACCAGTCCGACCCGGGGCTGTTCCTGGCGCATAACCTCGCCCCCGAGGTCGTAGCAAACCCAATCGCTGGGACCCCTGCTGGCGACAACGCCGAGCGGCTGACCGCGTGGTTCCAGCCGACCGGCGAGCTGGAACGCGTGGTGGAGCTCTCGGAGCGTCACCCGCTGGTGGCCGTCGTGGGCGATGCCGGCGCGGGCAAGTCGGCGATCGCAGCGGCCCTCATCCGGCCGCAGGTGGCGCCGGGCATCGTCCGGCCGCGGTTTGCCCAGGCCGTCGTGTTTGCCTCGGAGTCAAGCACGCCGGCCCAGGTGGCCATGGATCTATCCGGTCAGCTAGGGCGCTCGGTTCCCGGGTTCATTGAGCTTGCCCGTGCCTTCGAGCGGGCGACGAGCGAGGAGGAGTGGAACGGCCTCGATGCCCTGCATCGCCAAGTGGTCGGCCCGCTCACCCACCACCAAGGCGACCCCGTCAGGACCGTCATCGATGCGATCGACCAGCTGCCCGAGGACACCTTGGCCTCGGTGCGCGCCGCGCTGCCAGTCCTGGCCGACCTGGGGACCCGGATCGTGGTGACCGCTCGTCCCGACACGTGGCTGCCGGAACGGGCGGAGCAGCTCCGCATCCGCGCTGCAGACGACGCCGCGGTCGGCGCGTACCTGGAAGGCCGGGGCATCGGCCGGGACTCGGCGCGCGAGATTTCCGCGCTGGCTTCGGGCAACTGGCTGGTCGTGTCGCTGCTCGCCGACCTCGCGTCCGCTCCGGGCTTCGACGTAGCCGGGCTCTCGGCCAGCTGGGGATCAATCTACGACGGCGCCCTTTCATCGATTGGCGCCGACGACCCCGGGAGCTGGGAGTACCAGTACCGGCCGATCCTGACGGCCCTCGCTGCGGCAGGAACAGGGCCGGTCCTGCCCATGCTGCTATTGCGATTGGCGAATGAAAAGCTCGGCGGCCCTTTCCGGATCAGCGGTATTCGCGACACGCTCGTGAGACTCCGCCAGCTCGTCGTGCGGGGACGCCCGGGCACCGAGGACGAGCAGGTCGGGCTCTTTCACGTGACGCTGAGGGACTACCTGTCCGCCGGGCGTGCGCGGTATCCGATCGACGTCCGCCGGGGACACGGCGCAATCCACGAGGCCATCGATGAGCTGGCCCCGATGGCACGACATGACCCGGCCAATCCACTGCACCGCTACGCAGCTCAGATGGAACCGGAGCACCTGTCGGCGATTGGCGACTATGCAGGCGTCACCTCGAGCCTGGACGCGCGAGAATCGGTGATCCCTGCCGAGAACCTCCGGCGATGGAGAAACTGGGAAGATCGATTCGCCACCCAAGTTGGTGAAACTCACCCCGAAACGCTCACGGCGCGGTCCAACGTAGCCGCCTGGACCGGGCAGACCGGTGATGCCCGCGGGGCGCTCCGGCTGTTCCGGGAGCTGCTGCCCGACCAGGTGCGGGTGCTGGGCCCGGACCATCCCGACACCCTCACCACCCGCGGCAACATCGCCGCCTGGACCGGCCAGAGCGGTGATGCCCGCGGGGCGCTCCGGCTGTTTCAGGAGCTGCTGCCCGATCTGCAGCGGGTGCTGGGCCCGGACCATCCCGGCACCCTCACCACCCGCGGCAACATCGCGATGTTCATAGGGCAGAGCGGTGACGCTCACGGGGCGCTGCGGCTGTCCCAGGAGCTGCTGCCCGATCAGCAGCGGGTGCTGGGCCCGGACCATCCCGACACCCTCACCACCCGCCACAACATCGCCTTCCTGACTGAGCGGACCGGCGATGCCCGCGGGGCGCTGCGGCTGTCCCAGGAGCTGCTGCCCGATCAGCAGCGGGTGCTAGGCCCGGACCATCCCGACACCCTCAGAACCCGCAGCAATATCGCCGCCTGGACCGGGCAGACCGGCGATGCCCGCGGGGCGCTGCGGCTGTCCCAGGAGCTGCTGCCCGATCAGCAGCGGGTGCTGGGCCCGGACCATCCCGACACCCTCACCACCCGCCACAACATCGCCTTCCTGACTGCGCGGACCGGTGATGTCCGCGGGGCGCTGCGGCTGTCCCAGGAGCTGCTGCCCGATCAGCAGCGGGTGCTAGGCCCGGACCATCCCGACACCCTCAGAACCCGCAGCATCATCGCCGCCTGGACTGGGCTGACCGGTGATGTCCGCGGGGCGCTGCGACTGTCCCAGGAGCTGCTGTCGGACCGAAGCACAATGCGAGCGGTGTACCAGCGGGTTCTCAGCCGGTACCTGAGAACAGCGCGCCGATCGGGCGACCGACCTGCGCCTTAGTCAGGTAGAAGTCGGCTTGGTGCGGCTTGGCGCCGTTCTGCACCGTGTAGCCTCCCTCCAGCACCGCCCCGGGTGGTGCGGTCGGGCCGAACAGCGGGGTGAGGTCGGGCTCGGCCGCCACGATGTCGTTGCGGTCGGCGATGTTCACCCATCGATGAACCGCCGACGGGAACCGAGGCGGCTGCGGGCGGACCCGCCCGTACACCACGGTACGCAGGCCCAACGGGCACCCGATCGTGATCAGCAGTGGGAGCGGATGATCGAACCCCTGGGCGGCCTCGAAGGCCACGACAGAGCCCAGCGAGTGTCCGATCAGCACTCGCGTGCCCGGCGTGAGCACGGCGTGCACCCGCGCCAGCGCCTGCTCGCGCAGCGTGTCATCGCTGAGGTAGCGGGTCACTTGTGTCAGGGACCGGATGACGAATCGCTCTGCGAAACCCATCCCGAACGGGGCGAACCACCGGATCCGGGCCAGGCTGTTGATCGCGTTTCGGGCGGCGGCGCGAGCGCCTTGCTCCTCGCCCGCCGTTTGCCGCAGTTGCGCCAGTTCCTGGCTGGCGGCCCGGCGGCTCCTCTCGTCGGTCGACCGGGAGGCGGCACGGGCCGTCCACTCCATCGCGAGCTGTTCGGCCAGAGCGCGTTCCGCCCGAGACAGTTCCTCGGGCTCTACGCCCTGCTGGTCACCCCTCAGAAACAGGTCCCCGTAGAACGCCATCCTGGCGTCGATCCCATCGGGCCCAGACCTGAGGCGGTACAGGCGGTCAGCGATCTGCGGGAAACCTGCCGTCCGCACACCGCCGGCAAGATCAGGCAGCCACTCCTCCTCGAGGGTGTCGGCTGACTTCTGCTCCTGGGCGATCCCATGCACGAGCACGATCGTGGCCATCACTCCTCCTCCGAGCTCATCATCTCGGGTCAGCTTCCCCCGTTGAACGATGCCGCCGGGGGACGAGGTGAGCGCCCACGTGCGTGCATGCATAACGATCGCTCGAATCATCTCGATCGGGTAGTACAGGCGGCGGCCATCAGCAGCGGCCTTGGCGGCCGGGGTGACGTACTCGTTGAGGTCCTCGCTGTTAAGGGTCAGCCCGGCGGCCATCAGCTTGGCCCAACAGACCTCGTCGATGATCCGCGGGTTCGGCCCGATCTGGGACCGCACTGACAGCGGCCCGGTGAGCACCTTGCGCGGGTCGAACCTGGGCTTGATCCATTCCCAGTCGATCAGGTCGCCGAAGAACCCGCGGAGGCTGTCGATGCGCTGCACCTTGCCCGCCGCGGACAGCGGCTGGCCGGTCTTGCCAGTGTTGCGGTGTGCCCGGCCCACTGGCCGTGCACGGCGTGCAAGGTGTCGGCGACGTACTCGGCGGCGATGTCGCGGGTCCACAGCTGTGGTTCGGCCGCCTCGGGGTGTTTGTCGGCGGCCCAGCGGCCGGCGATGAGGATCACCGAGAACATCCCGCGGGTGGTGCCCGGCTCCTGGGTGGCCGGTGCCCGCCAGCGCTGCGCCCATCTCAGCCAGCCCGGCGGCACCGTGGACAGCGTGTCCGGCCGCGGCCCGCGCTGCGGGCCGGTGCTGTGGATCGGTGTGGCGAGGATGCCCTGGTGCGCGAGCACCCGGGAGATTTTGATCAGCCCGCTGCGCCGCGCGCCCTTCGGATACCGCCCGGCCAGCGTGCCGATCTGCCGGTCGGTGATGTCCTCCAGCCGGGGCGTGCCGCACACCAGCAGCAGATCGCTCAGCGCGGCGGGGATCTGGCCGGTGACGGTTGCCGGGAGGCATCCCACGACCGCAGCGTGCCGGTGACCTCGGTGATCGCCGCCTGGACGGCGTCGCGGCCGAAGACCAGCTCGGCCACCGCCGACTCCTGGACCTGCGCGTGGTGGTGCAGGGTGCGGTGCAGGCCCAGCGCGTTCGCGATGGCGACCACCGGTGCGCGGCGGCCGCGGTCACCGGAGGTGCCGGCGTGCTCGGCGACGTCGATCCAGGTCACCTCATCCCAGCACCAGTACGATTACTGCTCTGTGTGGACCCGGCTCAGCAGGGTGTTGCGGACCCGGGCGACGCTGGACCGAGGCCAGTGGCCGGTCATCTGGTTGATCGGCTCCAGCAGCCGGTGCAGCGCACGCTGGCGGGCCTGGCTCGGCCGCGGGCACGGCTGGCCATAGGTGGCGGCGAGCGCCTCACGCTCAGCAGCCGTCAGCGTGGTCACCACGCCTCCGCCAGGGCGGCCAGGCGGCGCTCGCGGTCGGCCTGCAGCGACCGGGTGGCCTTGTGCAGCTTGGCGGCCAGCTCCCGCCCGGACAGGTGTACTTCAGTGTCGTGGACAGGTCGCGATGGCCGGCATACTGGGCGATCTCCTCGATGGACCACCCGGCCCGGGCCAGGTCGGTCAGCCGCAGATGCCGGAAGGTGTGGGTGGACAGCTGCGGCACCCCGGCCCGCTCCGGGATCCCCCCGACGACCTTCGACCAGCCCGCGGGGCCCAGCGGCTGGCCGCGGTTGCGGCGCGACTCGCTCACAAACAGCCTGCCATCAGCCCGGCCGAACCGTTCACCGCGCCAACGCAGGTAGGCAACGAGCAGCTGGGCGGAGGTGGCGCCGAACGACACCTCGCGGGCACGCTTGGACTTGGTCGTCTCGGCCCGCAGGTGGATCAGCGCCCAGGCCGGCTCCAGATCCCCCGGCGCCAGCGACATCAGCTCCTGGCGGCGCAGCGCGCCGTCGTAGGCGAAGGTAACCATCAGCCGGTTGCGCACCGGTTCGCGCTCGCACGCCCGCAAGATCCGCTCCCACGCGTGCTCGCTGGGAATCCACGGCGCCTTCTCCACCCTGCGCACCAGGCCCTGCCTGGCCCGGCCGCCGCGGCGGCCGGACTGGCCGCGGCGCACCGGGTTGCGTTCGCGGATCTCCTCCTCCACCAGGAAGTCGTAGAAGCCGCGCACCGCGATCACCCGTTGCTGGATCGTCGCGTCCGCCAGCCCGGTTGCGCCCGAGCGCAGGTTCGGCCGCTGATGCATGTCTCCGATCCAGGCCGCCACCACATCGGCCCGCGCGGTCGCCGGATCCGCCCCCACCCGCACACAGAACGCCAGATGATCCTCAAGCCCGCGCCCGTAGGCGTCCACCGTGTTGGGCGCCCGGCCTAGATTCGCGGTGAACTGCAACCAGCGCCGGGCCTGTTCATGCTGTTCAACAAGCGGGAAATGCTCCCACCACACTGTGATCATGAACTGGCAATCTAGCCAGCTCAGATTACACATAAGGCAGTACACGCAGGCCGATTTGACCCAGTGGACGCCGAGCACGCCGAGGATGTAGTCCTCGCACTGCTGCCGGTCCCAGCCCCACTCGATCTCAGTTCCGAAGTTCAGCGAAACTGAGGTTTCCTCATCACGAACTTGGGCTGGAAGGACGGGTCCGGGTCCGATGTTCGCGGGCCTTGGGGACGCTCATTGTCGGCGGCCAGAGACCCAGATCTGCCCGCTGGCGGCCACGAAGAAGACACCATGACCAGCACAGAGCGTGACCGGATTCGCTAGTCGTCGCGTCGCGTCGCTGCGCTGCTCCGAACGACCGATTCGGTGCCGCGGGCGAGCATCATCTATCACGTGAAATGGCCCAGGATCGACCCGGCGCAGATGTCGGCTTGACGACAAGCCTCAAACCGTCGAGTTGATCATCGGATGCCACTCGATCGACGCTGGAGGTGAGAACAATGGCAGGACCGCGGCCGCCGGGCGAGGCAGACCGTCCACCTCGCTGCCGGGGCTCGCGTCGATGATCGCGATGCTGGGAGTCGGGGCATGCGCAGCTGCGATTGCATGATCGCTGGCCGGAAGATCGCCCATGTTTCGAGCCCTTCGGTACGCACCAATCCCGGCAGGCGGTGCGCGAGGCCTCATGGGCACCAACAATGAAGGCCTGAAGCCGGTGCGACCTGGCCGTCTGGTGGCACATGGCCTACTGTGCCGTCGCGGGGCCCGGCTCGCATCAGTGAGACACGCCAGTCTCGTGCCTCAGGCATGGTCAGGGCTGGACGGCCTGCAGCGGATCAGTTCCGCCCAGGATGCGATGCCGAGCTTGATAAAATCTGGCGCCATACAACGTGCACAGCAAGCTCCTCGACAGGCCGTCATACATAATGAAGCTGCTTTGGCGTGCGCGGGTAGATGTTCGGGGAAAGTATCAGCCGTGGGTTCTGTTGCGGTCTTCGCCCTCGTCGGTTTCGCGGCGATCATAACGGGGGCACACCTGTATCAGGTGCGCAAGAGCACCGAGCGGCTAGCTCTGTTCGCCTTGGGCACGTCGGTGGCCGGCGCTGCGATTGGGTGGCTCGCGCTTCCCATCGCTGGTCTCGGCGGTTATCTGTCGGTCGTGCTGGTGCTTGTCTGTGTCGCGGCCGGACGTCTCGCGCCGGAGTACTTGTTCGGTGTCGGAGTCGGGTTCGCGGTGTTCGGGCTACCGGCATCGCGGATAGCGCTGGTGGTCCTGTCCGTCGCCGTGGGTTACGCGACCCAAGTTCTCGAGGACTCGGACTGGTGGCGGCATCGGAAATTCGAGCGTTCGTACAATCATGCGCTTAAGAGGCGGCTAGACGCGGGCGGGGCCGGTGACGACCGGCTGAGGCTGCTGCTCCCGCCGACCTGGATGGTACGCGCTCAGCTGCCGGTATGGCTGGCGGTGGGCACGGTCCCGCTGGTTGTGGGTGTGCTCGCCGGTGGCGGGCCGTGGGTGGCGGCGGCCGGGCTCCTGGTCACGGCCTCGTTCGTGTCCAAGGCCTGGAGCCTTCGCGGGCTGACCCGGTCGTTCCGCGGCATCGCGGTCGCGAGTATGCTGCTGCGCGCCGCGATCATTTTGCTGGTCGCAGCCAGCCCGATCGGGGCGTGGGTGGCGCGGGCCGCCTCAGGTTCGCTTCCGGCGACGCCGGTCTGGCCGCTTTTGGTGGCCCTGGCGGTGCTCTGGGCTGGGCTTGCCACAGCCGGGCACGGTCCTCCGGAGGGACGTGTGATCCGGCCGAAGAACCGCTCGATTCTGCTGCTGCTCGGCATCGTGAGCGTACTGCTGGACTACGGCCTGTTCGCCTTCTTGGCCGGAGGGGTATACCACCGGCAGGCCGTGCTGCTCGCGATCGGCGCGCTGCTAGCCGGAGGCCAGGTCCTGCTGGAAGTGTCCACACTACTCGTCGGCGACCGGACTGGGCTGAGTGCGAACCGGGTCGTGCTACTCAATGGTTTGTGGGTTCCGCCCTCGGATGATCACAAGCTCCTTGCGGAGCTCCTCGGACCAGGAGCGGGCTCCGAGGGCTTCGAAGAGGACCTGGAGGGCTGGCTGTACGACTCCGTGCTGGCCCGGCCCGCCGCCAGGCGTCACGCTGCCAGCAGCCGCAGCTCGTATACCCGGTACAGCTCCGCCAGGCAGCTGACCGGGCAACATCCGACGAGCCCGCGGTTCGTTGCGGCCGCCGGTGAGGAGCCTCAGTCAGGCTGAACTAACTGGTAACACGTCGTATTCAAGTGTGACGAGTTCGCGAGCCGGGTGACATCCGTGCTTGCCCGGACCGGCACAAGGCCTACGTGGTGGGCCTGATGCCCCATCCCGAGCACGCGGTCGGCCCGCTGACCGGCCCGGGGGCGGACGGGCTGGGTTTCTTCACGTCGGCGGTACGCGAACTGATGGCCCGGTGAGCACGGCCCAGGCCCCGGCGGTGGCCGGGCTCGACACGGTGGCCCGGGCGGCCGCCACCGGGCAGCGGGCACAGCCTCATGCCGAGCTGGGCCTCACCGACGGTGAGTACACCAGGATCTGGCAGATGCTCGGGCACCGGCCAACCGACGCCGAGCTGGCCATCTACTCGGTCATGTGGAGCGAGCACTGCTCCTACAAATCCTCCCGGCTGCACCTGCGGCAGTTCGCGGAAAAGGCGCCGCCGAGCCAGGCCCTGCTGGCCGGCATCGGGCAGAACGCCGGGGTGGTGGACATCGGCCAGGGCTACGCCGTCACGTTCAAGATCGAGTCCTATAACCACCCGTCCTACGTGGAGCCGTTCCAGGGCGCGGCCACCGGCGTGGGCGGCATCGTCCGAGACATCCTGGCCATGCGGGTGCGGCCGGTGGCCGTCATGGACTCGCTGCGGTTCGGCCCCGCCGGCGCCCACGACACCGCCCGGGTGCTGCCCGGCATGGTCGGCGGCATCTCCTTCTACGGCAACTGCCTCGGCCTGCCCAACATCGGGGGCGAGCTGGCCTTCGATCCCTGCTACGCGGGGAACCCGCTGGTGAACGCGCCCCGGCGCCTCCCATCTGGCCCGACCTGGCCGACAAGACCTGGGTGACCGAGCAGTACGACCGGCCCGTGCGCGGCGACACGGTACTGGTGATCGGCCGAGCGCGCGCTCGCGGCATTGCTGGCCGCGGCCGCCGCCTGCGCGCCCACGGTCGACGTCGCGGAACACCCGGTCCGGCTCCCGGTGCTGGGGATCTGCAACGGCTTCCAGATCCTGTGCGAGGCGCATCTGCTGCCGGGAGCGCTGATCCGCAACGCGGGTCGTTTGCCCAGGTTATTGGGGGGCGACGTACTTGTTGAGCAGCTCGGAGCCCTTGATATTCAGGCAGAAGCTCTTGCCTGAATCTGCCGTTACGAAGGGCAAGCGGATCGTCCGCATCAGACCTGGTTTCCAGCACGCGGAGCAGCGATCAAGCCTGTGCCGCCACATGACCAGGGGAAACTCGGCGCATTCCAGCAGTGCATGGTTGCTCGCGGCGCACCCCGGCTGTCATCGCGCCGATCGCCGCTGCGGTAGGTGCGGTGCGCGCGGTCAGGTTATGAGCGGGCACTCCATAGGTAGGGTCTAGATAACGACGGCTTTCGGGCCGCTCGCCTGAAAAGACGGGCGGCCCCCTGCGCCAACAGGGAGCCGCCAGAACCTGTCAAGGTCCTCGCAAAGGAGGTCCTCGCTCATGAGCCTAATACCCGCAGGCGGCGGACTGCACCATGCGCGGGCGCATGGGTGGGAGATCATCCGCTATGCGCTGGATAGCACCCGCAGCGCGAAAGAATCACCGTGAAGCGGGCGGCCACGGTCCTGCGCCGCACGGCTGGGGCGGGTGCTTCGGTGGTTCTGGCAGGGCTTAGCTGGCACGTTCTAGCTGGTCTGGCCGCTGTCGTGCTCATCGTGGTTGGGAGCGTGTGCTGGGTGATCACCGACCCCGGTCGTTCGCAGCGGCTCGCCATGCTGATTGAGGCCTGGCGTGGCAGCTCCCGCCAGAAAGCAACCCGATCGCCTTGAACCGGCAGGTCTCGCAGACCTTGATCCGCTTGCCCGCGGAGGATCTTGTGGTCCTAATCGGCAGGTGGTGCGCGGAGTCGGCCGGTGGGCCCGGAAGACCACACTGAAGCGGCCGATCATCAACACCTGCGACGAGCCGCACGCCGACCATGAGAAGTACCGCGAGCGTGAGTGAGGTCAGCACTACCTCAAGCTCGGCACCACCGCGCTCGTGCTGGCGATGATCGAGGACAGATCCGGCGCCGATGTGGACGAGATGACCGCCCAGGCCATCGACTGGGTTGCCAAGCTGCAGGTCACGCTTTGGAAATGAGCAATAGTCCCCGGGTTCGTGAGCCTTCCGATGGCTGGCTGCTGGCCCGATCGGGCCTGGATCAGGACATATGCAGTTAGCCCGTTGCCGGCGAGTCTTCGTGATCTTCCCTCAGCCCCTGTGAAATCGCCTCACCCGGGATGATGGTATGTCGTCTGGGGTGAAGTCGAGGGGGTGCGGGTGGCTCTGGTGCTGGTGCGTGACCTGCGTGAGCACCGAGCGCTGGCAGAGAGATACCCGCAAGTACGCGCTCTGCAAGCTCCCCCTGTGCACAGCCTGCGCCGCCGCCCTCCAGGGCCAGGTCTACAAGCGGGAGATGCCCGAAAGCGCGGCACGCCTCCTCAAGCACGGCACCGCCTGACCTGCTCTGGCAGGCCACCATGGAGGCATGATCACCCAGCCATCACCCGGCGAACAATCGCCCGAAGACGACACGGCGCTTCTCACCACCGCCCTCAACCACTACTGGGCCTGGTACGACAGCCGGTATAGCCGCGCCCTCCAGCTATTCAACTTCTATCTCGTCGCCATAGCGATCCTGCTGACCGCATACACCAGCGCAATCAACGGGAAGCATTACGGCATCGCCGCCGCCCTCGCCATCGCCGGACTAGGAATGACAGCACTAACGGCCGCGGCCGTGCTCGTCGAAGGAAACTCCGCCGCCAGGTCCACACCCGGGCTCACCGAACTGCAAATCCGGATGGCCGACAGGCTGAGAATCAAACCGATCCGCGCGGCCACGTTCGATCTCCAGGCCGAAAGAACACGAAGGCGGGGGCGCGTCGCCGCCGTCGCCGTCACGTTGGGACTGGCAGTCCTGCTCGACATCAGCGCGCTGCTCTACGCGCTGATCCACTGAGACACCCCGCACGGGGCGGCAAGACGATCGGACAGGCACGAACCCGACGGATTTCCGGAGCCACGAGGCGTTGATGCCGTGAGTTCCTCGTGAAGAATCTTCAGTCCGACTGAACTCGCGGACGAACTGGTAACCCGACGTATTCAAAGGCGGCGAGTTCGCCTAACGGATGCGCAGTTCGCGTTCGGTCTGCTCGTATACCCGGTCCTGGGCGTCATGGTCGCGGGACTTCTTCGAGGACTTCTTCAACTTCGCGGAGCTGTGGTAGCCCCCGGTCGCGGTCGCGAGCTCCGGATCTGCCAGCAGCCGGACACAGCCGCGTGACCCCTTCTCCGGCGGTCCGACGAACGGATTGGTCAACGCCTCAATCGTTTTGAACGGCCCGCCGGCCTTGCTGCCGAGACTGGTTTTGACCGCGCCCGGGCTGACTGCGTTGAACGTCAGGCCGTCGCCCTCATGGCGGCGAGCTTGGGCGTAGGTGTACATCAGGGCCAGCAGTTTGGCATCGGCGTAGGCCTGGATCTGCTTGTACTTACCCGGGTAGCTCCAGTCGGTGATCGGCTTGCCCCGCGACTCGATCAGCGCCGTCATGTTCACGACCCGGGAGGGCGCGGCGAAGTCGTCGGCTCCCTTGCGCAGAAGGTCGAGCAGCCCCTGCGTCAGCGCTGCGGCGGCGATGTGGTTGATCGCGATCGTCCGCTCGTAGCCGTCCGGGGACAGGGCCTTGGTGGCGAAGGCCGCGCCCGCGTTGTTGACCAGCCCGTTCAAGCCCTTCGGGCTCGCCTGGCGCACCGCCTCGACCAGCTCGCGGACGCCGGCCAGCGAGCCCAGGTCCCCGGCCGCGGCCACGTACTGGCCCTTGCCGTTGCCATTGCCGGCCAGCAGGTCCGCTGCTCGTCTGGCCTGGTCAGCGCTTCGTGCGTGCACCAGCACGGTCGCGCCGCTGTTGCCGGCGCCTTGGGCTGTCTCATGGCCGATACCGCCCTTGGCGCCGGTGACCAAGACGGTCTGGCCGTCGAGCCTTCCGGCGAACTGGGCGTCGAACTTGCTCATACTCTCCTCCCATCAGGTAAGTCCTGCATGCCAGGGCACGTCGAGGGCACCGTCTCGCGAGCGGCTCCTACGGCGGTCATCCCGCCGGCCGGCAGGGCCGCTCCGGTAAACGTCGCCGCGGTGTGACTGGTGTCATGTCGCGGCCCGGCCCCCGTCGACCGCGAGGGTGACGCCGTGGACGAAGCTGGCATCGTCGCTGGCGAGGAAGACGATCGCCGCGGCGAGTTCCGTGGGCCGGGCCACGCGGCCTGCCGGTGCCAGCGCCGCGAGCTGGTTCACCATCTCCTCGGGGACGGCTTCCATCAGCGCGGTGCGCGTCGGGCCGGGGGCAACGGCGTTGACCCGGACACCACTCGGGCCGTATTCGGCGGCCCAGGCCTTAGTCAGCAGTTCCAGAGCCGCGCGGCTGGCGCCGTACATGGCCATGCCGGCCTGCCCGAAGCTCGCGACCATCGTGGAGACGTTGACGATCGAACCCCATCCGCGTTCGGCCATGGCCGGCGCGAGCTCCGCGACGAGGAAGAACGGAACCTTGACGTTGAGCGCGAAGGTCTCGTCGAACTCTGCCTCGGTGGCGGCGCTGCTCGGCCCGAGCAAGGCGACGCCGACGTTGTTGATGAGGATGTCGACCTGACCGCCGCCTGCCTCAGTGGCCCACTTGACCAGGTCCCGGGCCGATTCGAGGTCGCTCAGCGTAGTGAGCCGGAACGTTGCGCTGCCTCCGCCGCCCTCGATCTCGGCGGCCACGTCTTTGGCTCGTTGCTCATTGCGCCCAACTACCAGTACGCGGGCGCCGCAGGCGGCCAAGGCGATGGCCGTGGCCCGGCCGATCCCGCTCGTCGAGCCCGTCACCAGGGCCGTTTTGCCCCTCAGGTCAGTCATGTGACGTCGCCCCTCTCGCTCCAGAATGGGTTGTGTAACTCACTTTGACAGTTCAGGACTGGGTTGTCAAACTCAAAATCCTGCTAGCATGGGTGCATGGCCGACGAGACGGGTGACCGGCCGAGGCTCACCCCCAAGGGAGCGCGCACCCGGGCGCGGATAGTGGAGGAGGCTGCCGCCCTGATTCATGAGCGCGGGGTGGCGGGCACCACCTTGGAAGACGTCAAGGTGGCAGCGGAGGTCAGCGGCTCGCAGGTGTACCACTACTTCCCCGACAAGGACGAACTCGTACAGGCGGTCATCGACTACCAAGCCGACGCCATCGTCAATCGCAATCGGCGCGCACTCAGCAGCGCAAACGGCGTCGAGACGTGGCGGAACATGGTGCTCACCGCAGCGAAGCGCACCAAGGCTAAGGGGGGCTGCGCACTTGGCTCGCTTGCTGGTCAACTCGCCGAGAGTGACCCCGAGGCCAGAGCGCTCATCGCGGCAGGATTCGATCAGTGGGCTGCCGCCATCGCCGATGGACTCAGGTCCCTTCATGCCGACGGGAAACTCCCGTCCGACATCGACCCGGACGACCTCGCCGTCACTCTGCTCGCCACGCTCGAAGGGGCACTTCTACTCGCCCAGGTGCACCGGAGCAGCCGCCCGATCGAAACTGCGGTCAATACCCTCCTCGCCCTTGCCATCGGCAGATGAGCCCAAGCCAGATTCATTCACAGCCACCGCCGAGGCCGGCAGGAGTCAAACTGCCCGGGCCCGCTCGCACGTCCCCCGCAGAGCCGCGGACCAGCTAGACAACCCAACAGTCGACGAGTTCGTGAGATCGCCTGCGGCTGTGATGACGAATCCTCAGCCACTCTGAACCCGTAGCGGAACTGGTAACCCGTCGTATTCGGATGTGGCGAGAGATGAGCGGCGGCTAGCGTAGGCGGCCCAGTCGGCGCCGGCGAGAAGCGCGTGGCGGGTGGCTGTGTCCGGGGAGACGCCCAGCGCGTTGGCGAGGACGGCGGGTGGTGCCTGGCGGACGAGCTGATGCCACGTGGCCAGCCGGCTCGCCCGGGCCGGGATGCCCAGCCGGCTCAGGATGACGATCAGCCGGCGGTAGCTGCGATGTTCGCCGGCGAGCTGCCCGGGAAACAGCCAGGGCGAGGCCGGGTTGGCGGCGGTGGTCATGTTGCTGCGGTCGCGCAGGTGGTGCCGGAGCAGGGTGGCGACGGGTTCGGGAACGTCGAGCCAGTCGGCGCCGAGCTTGAGCCAGGTGGCGGCATCAGCGCACGAGACCTCGCTGGTGCGCAGGGCGGCGATCCGGCTGGCTTGCTGGCCGTAGAGCACCACCAGGCAGCCGGCGATGCGGTCTTCGAGGGCGAGGGCGTCGTCGAGCAGCAGCCGGCGGATCGCCGCCAGCCGCACGGCGGGGGCCGGCGGCGGGGAGGCGGCCTCGGTGTGGATCACGGGCAGCTCGAGGCCGCGGAGGATGCGCTGGCGGCGGGCCCAGGACAGGAAGGTGAGGGCGTGCTGGCGGGTGCTGGGCGCCTGCTCGGTGATTTGTACGTGCCCCTGTGCGCGCCCTGCGCGGTAGCCCAGGGAGTCGCCGAACTAACCCGGTAGCCCGCGCGGGGCGGCGATCGCGAGACTGTCTTAAGCCACTTACCCACGACCGGATGCGTCCAGGTCGTGCTCGGGGTTTCTGGGTGCAGCGGGATCTCCAGGAGCGGCGACGAACGCAATTGCCTGGTGAAGCCGTCGTTTCCCCGAATGCCAGTGCTCGACGTCGCGAATCGTGGGGCCGGCCCGGGTTCCGGCACTAAGAGGAGCCGTCGTCCACATCACCCGACGAAACTGACCGCCCGCTGGGCAGTCGCTGTAGGTAGCCTGGATATAAGCTGTCCGTGACCGGCTCAGTCGGGCATGGAGTCGGCGGGCTGGCGGGCGTCGTCGCGGAGCGAGAGCTGGCCCTTGCTCATCACGCCGACCCGCTGCGCCCGCTGGGCGATCGCGCTGTCGTGGGTGACCAGGACCAGGGTGAGCCCGCGTTCCCGCCAGAGCTTCTCCAGCAGGCCGATGATCTCGTCGCGGGTGTCCTCGTCGAGGTTGCCGGTGGGCTCGTCCGCCAGGAGCACCGTGGGCTCCTTCACCAGGGCCCGGGCGATCGCCACCCGCTGCTGCTGCCCGCCGGACATCTCGCCCGGCAGGTGCCGTGACCGGTCGCCGAGAGCGACGGAGTCGAGCGCGGCGGCGACCCGGCGGTGGCGTTCGGCGGCCCCCACCCGCAGCGGGATCAGCGCGGCCTCGACGTTCTCGGCCGCCGACAGCGTGGGCACCAGGTTGAAGGTCTGGAAGATGAACCCGATCGATTTCGCCCGCAGCCGGGTCACCTGGTCCTCGCGGAGCTGCCCCAGGTTCTTCCCGTCGAACTCGATGGTTCCTGAGGTTGGCCGGTCCAGCCCGCCGAGCAGGTTGAGCAGCGTGGACTTGCCGTGCCCGGTGCGGCCCTGGACCGCCAGCCACTGGCCGTCCTCAATCTGCAGGGTGAGATTCCGGACCGCGGGGACGGTGTGGCGGCCCTTGGCATAGAGCTTGGTCACGTCGGTCAGCTGGTACATGGATGTCTTCTCCTCATAGTCGTGTCAGTCGTGCTCATGCCACCCGGGCCAGGGCGTCCGCGGGCCGCAGCCGGGCGATCCGCCAGCTGCCGAACGATCCTGCGAGCAGCCCGCCGACCACGGCGAGCACAACCGCCGCCACGATCGCGGCCGCGGTGACCGATGCGGACATCGGAACGGCCACCGAGTGGGTGCTGGTCGGCGAGAAGACTCGCCCGGGGCCGCCGGCCACGGCCGTAAAGCCCTGGCCGGCCGAACTCGCGATCGTGGCCGACAGCTTCGGCGCGACCGCGGTGATGATCGCCGCGCCGGCGAAGCCAAGGCCCACCCCGGCTGCACCGCCGAGGATTCCCACGGTCAGAGACTCGCCCATCACCTGGGCGACGATCCGGCTGGACCGCCAGCCGAGCGCCTTGAGCGTGCCGAACTCCCGCACCCGCCGGGCCACCGCCGCCATCGTCAGCAGGCTCGCCACGGCGAACGCGGCGATCAGCACCAGGATCGACAGCCACCTGCCGAGGACGTTGGCGAGCTTGGCGGTGCTGGACAGTGACCCGGTCACCTCGCTGGCCAGGCTCGCGGCGGTGGTGACCGTGTCCTTCGGGAGGAGGTGCTTGATCTCCGCCTGCACTGTGGGGATGTCGGCAGCGCTGCGCGCGGTCACATAGATCGTGTTCACCTCGTTCTTCAGGCGCTTGTTGCCCGCGGCCCTGCCGATCGCCTGGGCCCGGGCCAGCGGGATGTACACCTGCGGCGGGGTGCCCGTCTGCGGCTGGGTGACGATCCCAACGACCGTGAAGCTGTGCCCCACGATCTTCACCGTCGAGCCGGCCTTCAGCTTGTGGGACCTTGCGTAGCCGGAGTCCAGCACGGCCACATTGGAATTCGCGTCGGCGCTCGTGAGCGAGCGGCCCGAGGTCACCGTTCCGGAGCTGAGCGGGCCCAGCGACAGATGGCTCGTGTCTACTCCCTGGACGGTGAACTGGTTCGGCGTCGGGACAGGCCCGCCCCGCTGGCCGAAGTTCTTCGGGATCGTGACCGAGGTGTCGCTGAGGGCGAGCCCGCCGGCGGCGGCCTTGACGTCCTTCAGCCTCGCGACCGCCGCGACCTCGGCCTGGCTGATGGGGCCGTAGCTGGTGCTGTTCAGGTGGTCGACCGTCTGGCCTGCCGCGTTGTGGCACTTGCCGTTCGAGCACAGCTGAGCCCCGCCCGGGCCGATCTGGAAGGTCTGTCCTCCCCCTCCCTTCGCCGGGGCGGCGCCCGGCAAAGCCAGCCGGGGCGCCTTGCCGGTGACCGTGACGTCGGTGCCGACCCCGTACAGCGATTTCAGCACGTCCGACTGGGCCTTCTTGACGCCCGCCGAGGCGGCGGTGACGGTGACCACGAGGCCGATCCCCAGAGCGAGGCCCAGCCCGATGAAGATGGCCTGCCGCATTCTGCGGCGCAGTTCCCGCCGCAGGTAGGTGATGAAGAACATGGTCTGCGCTCCTTGTAGCGGTCTGGCGTGCCCGCGCGGCCCGGGGCCGGCGGGTCTGCAGCCAGGTCTATGCCGCTGGCGGTTGCACGGCGGTTACACCACGTCCGCCCCGTGGCGACGGCGGTGTAACCGCGGTGCAACCCCGCGGCGGGCAGCCTGGACCTGCTGGGCACCCGTGGTGGTGCCCAGTCCAGTTGCCGGTGACCGGGGGAGGCAGGAGCAGCGTTCGATGCCGCGGCGATCCTCAGGTCCGGTTGGGCCTGGCAGCGACGACTAGCCGGGCGACGGTGGCCGCGATCCAGGACCCGGTGCAGGTCCCCCGGGAATCGGCGCGCCGTGAGCGGGCAAACATCCAGCCCGGACTCAGTGGCCGTTCAGCCTGCCCGCAACCTGCCGGAGGAGCATCGGCTGCATTCTGGCCGACAGCCTGGCGTCTGGGGTGGTCGCGTGCGGGTGCTGGTAGTCGAGGACGACCGCGAGCTAGCGGAGGCCGTTGGCGTGGGCCTGCGGCGCGAGCAGATGGCGGTGGATGTTGCCTTCGACGGCGACGCGGGCCTGGAACGGGCGCTCGTCTACGGCTACGACGTGATCGTGCTGGACCGGGACCTGCCCCGCATGCACGGCGACGACGTATGCGCTCACCTGGTCAAGGAAGGGTGCCGCAGCCGGGTTCTCATGCTGACCGCGGCGGCCACGATCGAGGACCGGGTGGACGGCCTCGGCCTCGGCGCCGACGACTACCTGCCGAAACCGTTCGCGTTCGCCGAGCTTGTGGCCCGGATCCGGGCGCTGTTCCGGCGGGCCCAGCCCGCGCTGCCCCCGGTGCTGGAACGCCGCGACCTGCGGCTGGATCCCGCCCGGCGGGCCGCCAGCCGCGGCGGCCGGCCGCTGGAGCTGGGGCCGAAGGAGTTCGGCGCGCTGGAGTTGCTGCTGGCCGCGCAGGGCCGGGTGGTCTCGGCCGAAGAACTGCTCGAGAGGGTGTGGGATGAGATGGCCGACCCGTTCACCACGTCGGTGAAGGTCACCATCAGCCGGCTGCGGCGCAAGCTCGGCGAGCCCCAGTTGATCGAGACCGTCACCCAGGCCGGCTACCGGATCAGCGCATGACCGGGCCGCCGCGGTCCAGAGTGCGCGGGGTGCCGCGCCGGTGGCTCCGGCTGCCGCGCCGCACCGTCCGGCTGCGGCTCACGATGGTCTACGGCGGCCTGTTCCTGCTCTCCGGCGCCGCGCTGCTGGCCATCACCTATTTCCTGGTGGCCCAGCGGCTGCCCGGCGGGCCCGTTGCCGCCAGGCTGCCCGCATCGTCCGCCTTGCCGACCGCCCTGCCGTCCGGAGGCCCGGCCGGGACATCCGGCAGTGGGCTCTTCGTCCAGACGGCCGGGGCCGGCACCTGCCGCCTCCTGACCGGCACCTCGGGGACGCCGGCTCAGGTGGCGGCCCGGGCCCAGCAGTGCCTCGGCCAGCAGCGTGCCCTCCTGCTGAACCGGCTGCTGGCCGAGTCCGGGGTCGCGCTGGCGATCATGACCGTCGCATCGATCGGGCTCGGCTGGCTGGTCGCCGGCCGGGCGCTGGGCAAGCTGCGCACGATCACGGCCGCCGCCAGGTCCATCTCGGCCAGCAGCCTGGACGCACGGCTGGCCCTGCCCGGCCCGGACGATGAGCTGAAGGAGCTCGGCGACACCTTCGACGGCCTGCTGGCCCGCCTGGAGGCGGCGTTCGGCGCCCAGCGCCAGTTCGTCGCGAACGCCTCGCACGAGCTCCGCACCCCCCTGGCCCGGCAGCGGACGCTGATCGAGGTCGCGCTCGCCGATCCGGAGCCGTCGGTCGCCGGGCTGCGGGAAATCTGCAACCGGGTGCTGGCAACGGGCGAGCAGCAAGAACGGCTGATCGAGGCGCTGCTCACGCTGGCCCGCAGCCAGCGCGGCCTGGACCGGCGCGAGCCGGTCGACCTCGCGGCCCTCACCGGCGAGGTGGTGCTGGCCCGCGAGGCCGAGGCGGAACTGCGCGGGCTGACGGTCGAGACCGGCCTTGGCCCGGCGGCCGCGCTCGGCGACGCCCGGCTCGCCGAGCGGCTGGTCGCCAACCTGCTCGACAACGCCGTGCGGCACAACGTGGCGCGCGGCGTTGTCCAGGTCAGTACCCGGACGTGGGCTGGCCACGCCGTGCTGTCGGTGTCCAACACCGGCCCGGCGATCCCGCCGGATCACGTTGCCCGGCTGTTTCAGCCGTTCCAGCGCGGCGGCGCCGACCGCACCGGCACCTGCGACGGGCTCGGCCTGGGGCTGTCGATCGTCGCCGCGATCGCCGAGGCGCACAGCGCGTGGCTCCGGGCCAGAGCGCTGGCCGGCGGCGGGCTCGCGGTCTGGGCCGGCTTCCCGCAGGCATTCAGATAGCCGCGGGCCACCGTGAGCCGAAGCCCTCGCTCGGCCAGCAGCCAGCGGCGATAACCGTCCAGCAGCTCCTCCGCCAGGGTCTGCGGCACGGGAGCCCCCGGCAGCGGAGCCACCCCCAGCCTGCGCAGATACTCAAGCAGCGGCGCCAGCACTCGCGGCGTGACGAACTCGCCATACCCGGCGGCACGGCGGGCCGCCAGATACGCCCCGATCGCAGCGGCGTCCAGATCAGCGGCGTCCAGGCCCGCATCAGCCAGCCACCCGCGCAGCTGTGCCGCCAGCTGCAGTTGCTTTTGCGCTGGGCGCTCCGATACCCCAGGCGGGCCAGTTCCCCGGCGAACCCCCGCGCATATGGCGCCAGTGGGCCCGCCACGCGAACCCCTTGAAGATCATCCATCTCTCTGTCCTCTCCGGTTGCCGAAGAGGACAGCCTCACCTCGCCGCGGCCGGCATTATGCCGATATCCCGGGCCCGCCCACCCCCACCCACCAGCAGCCCCGCCACCGGTATCGGCATAACCGCGGTATCGGGGTAATGGGCGAAGCGGCACCGTGACCTGTCCCGGGCTTACAACCAGGTCGCCTGCCTGCTGCACGCCGTGCTCGCCGACCTGGTTCCCGGCGGCTGCAGGCGCGTTCGTCGGCGTCGAAGGACGCCGAACTGCTGGTGCTGCGTCAGGAGGTCGCGGTGCTGCGCCGCCAGCACCCCAGGCCCAGGCTGGACTGGGCCGACCGGGCGGCACTGGCTGCCCTGACCCGGCTGTTGCCGAGGCCGCTGCGGCTGGGTCGGCTGGTGACGCCGGGGACGCTGCTGGGCTGGCACCGGCGCCTGGTCCGCTGGCGGTGGACTTATCCTCACCGTGGCGGACACCCGCCTGTCGACGCCAGGCTCGTGGTGCTGATCGGGCAGATGGCGCGGGAGAACCCAGGCTGGGGATACAAGCGGATCCAGGGGGAGCTGCTGGGCCTGGGGTACCGGGCCGGCGCGTCTACGGTGCCGCGGATCCTCAAGCGGCTGCGGAACCCGCCCGCACCTCAGCGCAGCCGCACGACCTGGCCGCAGTTCCTGCGCACTCAGGCCGTCACGCTGCTGGCATGCGATTTCTGCCATGTCGACTGCGCGGTTACCTTGCGCCGCGGTTATGTGTTCTTCGTGATGGAGGTGGGTACCCGTCGTGTGCATGTTCTGGGCGTGACCGCGCACCCCGACGGCGCGTGGACGGTTCAGCAGGCGCGGAATCTGCTGATGGACCTGGGGGAGAGGGCCAACCGGTTCCGGTTCCTGATCCGGGACCGCGCAGGGCAGTTCACCGAGGCGGTCGACGCGGTGCTGGCCGCTGCCGGGATCGAGGTGGTCAAGATCCCGCCACAGCGCCCAAGAGCGAACGCCTATGCCGAACGCTGGGCGCGGACCGCCCGGGCCAAGGTCACCGACCGGATGCCGATCGCCGGGCCGCGGCATCTGCACGTGGTGCTGGAGGAGTACGCCGCACACCACAACCGGCACCGCCCGCGCCGGGCCAGGAACCTGCGGCCACCAGACCACGACGCCAGCACAGCACCGGTCGCTGACCTGGCAGCGACGACGATACGACGCCACAAGGCCCTGGGCGGGCTGATCCACGAGTATCAACGGGCCGCGTTACGGTCACCGGGCCAGCCCTAAAGCTGCAGGTCAAAGGCGACGACGAGGTTGTGGAACCCTACAGCTTGAAGGGCCCGGCCGTTGCCCACGTGGCCTAGCCGGTCAGTAGCTGAAGGTGGTCGCTCCCTCGTCGCCGATCCATTCCCATAGCTGGACGCTTCCGCCCAGCTCAGCGTTGGCCAGCAGGTCTCCCTTGTCGAGTTGCTTGGTGTTGAAGCAGACCGGGCAGACCATGTACCGTCCCCCCGCCTTCTCGTACCGTGCGAGCAGGTCCCCCAGGGACGGGCAGCCGTCGCAGGCGACACCGACAGCCACCTCTCGCATCGCCAGCCGGACGGCCTCTTTGGCCTGGAACATCAAGGTTGGCCGTCCGGCTTCGGCGGCGCCCACCGCGACCAGGAACGCCACGGTCACCTTCTCCGGGTCCTCCATGCCGGTGCTGAGACTGATCACTGCCTTGCCAGCCATGGCTGCCTCGCTCTCCTCCGGTGGCATTGGGCCGGGTCCATCCGGTGAGATACCATCTTCACACAAGTAACCGCAGATCAGCGGGGTAACGGCTCGGCTGTACCACGAGGCCGACACGAAAGATCACCGCCCGGCGGCGCGATGTCACACCGCTCGGCAGTGGCGTTTGGGGGCGGTCCTCGTGGGGCGTGTGCCGCTTGACGCCGCTGCCGGTGGCCGGCAGCGTTTGCACCATGGCGGCCTTCCCGGTGCCCAGGTATCTGGCCGAGACCGCGCGCCGTGATCGGGGCGTGCGCGCCTGGATCGCCGGGCTGCCCGAGATCGTGGCTGATCTGGCCGGCCGGTGGTCGCTGCGAGTTGGGGAGCCGTTCCAGCCGGGCGGGCAGTGCTCGTGGACGGCACCGGTCAGCGCCCCGGACGGGGCGAGCCTGGTGCTCAAGGTGGCGTTCCGGTTCCCGGGCGGCGAGGAGCGGGACGAGGCTGCCGGGCTGCGGGTCTGGGACGGGAACGGGACGGCCCGGCTGCAGGCGTCCAGCCAGACCGAGTCGGCGCACGCGCTGCTGATGGAGCGGTGCCTGCCCGGCACCCCACTGGGCCTGGTGCTGCCCGAACCGGAGCAGGACCTGGTCGTTGCCAACTTGCTGGCCCGGCTGTGGGCACAGCCCCCCGGCGGCTACCCGTTCCGCCCGCTGGCGCAGATGTGCGCGGCCTGGGCGAAGGAGTTCGAGCGGGACTACGCGGCCGCCGCCGCCGACCGGGTCGACCCGGGGCTGGCTCGGGCCGGGATCACGCTGTTCCGGGACCTGCCGCACACCGCCGACCGCCAGGTGCTGCTGGCCACCGACCTGCACGGCGACAACATCCTCGCCGCGCAGCGGGAACCGTGGCTGGTCATCGACCCCAAGCCCTATGCCGGCGACCCCGCCTACGACCTGCTGCAGCACATGCTCAACTGCGAGGACCGGCTGGCCGCCGACCCGGGCGGGCTGGCCACCCGGATGGCGCACCTGGCCCAGATTGACGCCGGCCGGGCCCGGCAGTGGCTGTTCGCCCGCAGCGTGCAGGAGTCGATCGGCTCACCGCTCATGCGCCACGTCGCCAGGCGGCTCGCGCCCGCATAGCCCGCGCCCGGCCCCGGCCGTCAAGCCCGTCTCCGATTGCGCGCCGGAGACCGGATCTGCGCGGCCCACGCCCCAGGCCGGCATCGAGCAGGCACCCGCGCCGATCGGCTGTGCGCGCCTCGCCCCCAGGCAAGGTTCGATTACACAGCGTCAGGAGAAGCATCCGCCTCCACGAGGGGCCCGGTGCGCGCAAGCGCCGATCGTCTATGGCGTCAGTAGGCGCCTAGGCTACGAAAGCCCCGATAGCGCGCACCTCCCGTGACCAGCACGCCAACAGCAGTATGCCAGGTAGGCGGTAGCTGTCACAGTGGGTGAGCGGTCGTTGAGCACGGCCGCCTTCCGTGATCGTGCCTGCCGAATCGGCGTGGCTGAGGGCTGCGGTGACTGCGGCCAGTCACCGCACGCATATCAGCCAGTTCGGGCACCGGCTTGACGTTGGGGCTGACAGCTTCCCCCGACCCGTGACCGGTAGACGTTCCCGCGTCTCCTCAAGGCAAAGAAACCATGGCCCGCCTGAGAATTCAGGCAGTCTGGACCGCAGAATTCGTACACCTCGGCGGGTTGCCCGACCTGTGGGCTGCGGTCGGGGCCGCCAGCGTGAGCACGACACCGGTTTGGGACAGCAGGTCTAGGTCATCGAGAAAGCGGGGCGATCTGCTGCGGGTTGCGTGAGGTCATCGACGGCGTGCCGAGGGGTTCGATTTGGTTCCAGTGCCACTGTCCTTTCTGGAGGGAGGTAGCGTCGAGGTTTAGGTGGCGGGTCATGCGCGTCGGTGTGGTGCTGGCCGCCGACAATGCTCGGCGGCGCTATGGATGACCTGGTGCCTTGTCGGGGGTTCCCTGCGCCGGTGGTGGTGGCTGGTCTGGTCAGTGGGCTGGGTTGGCGGGTGGGGCGGGCTGGTGCAGCCGGGCCGCGCGCAGTTGGAGGTAGCGCTGTTCGGGCAGGCTCGCGGTCATCTTGGCTGCCCGGAGGTAGGAGTGGCGGGCGGCGGTGGTGTCGCCGGCTTGTTCGAGCAGGTGGGCGCGGACCGCTTCGAGGCGGTGGCTGTGGGCCATACGGTCGTCGGTGTCGAGGGTGCCGAGCAGGGCGAGCCCGGCCCGGGGTCCGTGGACGTGGGCGAGGGCGACAGCGCGGCTGAGCGTCACGACCGGTCCGGGGTCGACGGTGGTGAGGACGTCGTAGAGGGCGAGGATCTGCGGCCAGTCGGTGGCCTCGGCGGTGGGGGCCTCGTCGTGCAGCGCGGCGATGGCGGCCTGGAGCTGGTAGGGGCCGACGGGGCCGGTGCCGAGGGTCCGGGTGAGGATGGCCTGGCCTTCGGCGATGGCGGCGGTGTCCCACAGGTCTCGTGGCTGGTCGGCGAGGGGCACGATCCGCCCGTCGGTGTCGGTGCGGGCGGCCCGGCGCGCGTCGGTGAGCAGCATCAGCGCGAGCAGCCCGGAGGCCTCGGCCTCGGCGGGCAGCAGGCGGTGCAGCAGCCGGGTGAGCCGGATCGCCTCGGCGATCAGGTCCGTCCGTTGCAGCGCCGGGCCCGAGCTGGTCGTGTACCCCTCGTTGAAGATGAGGTAGAGCACGTGCAGGACCACGCCGAGCCGCTCGGTGCGCTGCGGCTGGGCCGGCAGCTCGAACCGGGCCCCGGCGTCGCGGATGCGCTGCTTGGCCCGGACGATGCGCTTGGCGATGGTGGCCTCGGGGACCAGGAACGCGGCCGCGATTTGCGCGGTGGTCAGGCCGCCGGCCGCGCGCAGGGTGAGCGCCAGCTGCGAGGGCGGCGACAGCGCCGGATGGCAGCACAGGAACAGCAGCGCAAGCGTGTCGTCCCGGTCGGCACGGGCAAGGCCGGCGTCGGGGATGCCGGTGGGGCCGGCGGGCGGCGTGTGGCCGGACGGGTCGAGCGCCGCGGCGGTTTCGCGGCGGCGCCGGGCGCTGTCGGCGCGCCATGCGTCGACCAGCGCACGGCCGGCCACGGCCAGCAGCCACGAGCGCGGCCGCTCCGGCACCCCCTCGCCCGGCCACTGCAGCGTCGCCGCGAGCAGCGCCTCCTGCACGGCGTCCTCGCAGGCATCAAACTGCCCGTACCGGCGGACCAGCGTGGCCAGGACCTGCGGCGCGAACTCGCGCAGCAAGTCCTCGATCCGGTGCTGGCCAGTCACCACGCGGGGTGCGCGCCGGTCACGGCTGCGCCGAGTGGTCCATGATCCGCCGGACCTCCATCGGGTACTCGGTGTAGCCGACCACCTGGGCGGCGATCTGCAGCGCCCGCTCCTCGTCCGCCTCAACGATCCAGTAGCCGGCCAGGGACTCCTTGACCTCGGCGAACGGCCCGTCGGTCGGCACCGGGGCGCCGCTGGTGAAGCAGACGGTCTTGGCCTGGCTGGGATCCGCGAGCGCGTCGCTGGCCACACACTCACCCGATTCTTTCAGCTCACGGTCCAGCTTCATCAGCAGCTCGTGCATGCCGGCGATCCACTCCGCCGGGCGGTTCTGCGTGGCGGCGCCAAGGCCGCCGAACATCATGATCATGTACTTCATCGCGTGGTCCTCCCGTACCGGCGCCCGGGCGGGCGCCCGGCCTCTGGTCGGAGCCGCCACCCGGTTCTGGACATCCCAACCAAAATTCACCTCACCGATCTTCCTGCTGAGCGCCAACTCAGCTCAGACGCTGACGCTGCGGGCCACCACAGTGCGGCCTAGTCGAGGGCCGGCAGCGGCGCTGACGACCTCGCCATGGTCCCGCCCAACAGACCCGGGCACAACGCCAGCCAGCCTCCCTGGGTGTAACCCCAGCCCCGAGGCTGCGCGCGCGGCCGCACGCAGATCGCCCCTGATTCTGGACATCACGACAGCGGGGTGACAGCGCCTGGCCAGTCAGCGGACCGCAACCGCCGCTGGTAGGAAGGGATGCCAAGTGAGCCGGGGCCTGGGGCCGGAGCGATTAGTCCGCCCGCGCCCGCGGGGTCTGTATGGATAGGCGCGGATGCGCCGGGCCAGTATGCAGGAGGGTTCATGTCCGTTCTGGATGTTGTGGGCAGCTACTACGACGCGTGGATGGCCGGAAAGGGGGATTTCAGCGCGGTGCCGCTGGCACCGGACTTCGCCTTCACCGGGCCGGTGGCCAGCTTCGACACTGCGGAGGGCTTCCGGGAGATGGCGGCCCAGGCGGGCCCGATGGTGACCCGGTTCAGCGTCCGCCGCCAGTTTGTGGATGATGACACGGTGTGCTCGATAATCGACTGGGAGATGGCGCTGCCCATAGCGGCGATGACCTCCGCAGAAATCCTGACGGTGCGCGATGGCCAGATCGTACGCGGGGAGCTGATCTACGACGCTCAGGAACTGCGTACCGCGATGGCAGCCGGCGCCTGAGCGATAGTGGGCGTCCCGGGCCTGACCGTCCTGGGCTGTGACCCGTGACCTGGAGCAATCACCTGTGGTGACCGGCGGCACGTATCACGAGCCAGAGCTGGTGCTGCTGGCCCGGGCCAGGGCGGGCGATGAGGACGCGTTCGGCGTCCTCATCGCCCCCTACCTGCGTGAACTGCACGCGCACTGCTACCGGATGCTCGGGTCGGTGCACGACGCCGAGGACGTGCTGCAGGAGGTCCTCATGCGCGCCTGGCGCCACCTGGGCACCTTCGACGGGCGCGGATCGGTGCGGGGCTGGCTCTACCGGATCGCGACCAACCGGTGCATGACCGCCCGCTCCCGCGCCGCCTCGCCCGCTGCAGCCCCCTGGCCGGCGCCCCCGCCGCCCAACGCCCCCGATGTCGAGGTCACCGCGCTGGCACCCTACCCCGATGAATGGCTGCGCGAGCTCGCCGGGTCCGGTGATCCTGCCATCGGGTATGAGGTCCGCGAGAGCGTCCAGCTGGCCTTCCTGACCGTCATCCAGCTGCTGCCGCCGCGCCAGCGCGCCGTGCTGCTGCTGCGGGACGTGCTGGGCTTTTCCGCCGCCGAGACCGCGCAGATCCTGCAAGCCAGCCAGGCCGCGGTGACCAGCGCCCTGCAGCGGGCCCGGGCCGCGCTGGACACCCACCGGGCCTCCGGGCGCCTTCACCCGGCCAGCGCCCCCGACCCGGGCGCCGAGCGCGCGCTGGCGGCCCGGTTCACCGCAGCCTGGCACGCCTGCGACATTCCCGCCCTGGTGTCGGTGCTGGCCGAGGACTGCCTGCTGACCATGCCCCCGGCCCCGCTGGCCTACCGGGGACGGGACGCCATCGGGGCGTTCTTCGCCACGGTGCCAGCCGGCGGGGACCTGACCGCCATCCGGCTGATCCCCATCAGGGCCAACGAGCAGCCCGCGGTGGCCGCCTACCTGCGCGACGGCGCCACCGCACGGGCCTACGGCATCATGGTCCTCACCATCCGCGCGGGCCTGATCGGCGAGATCACAGGGTTCGCCGACCCGTCGCTGTTCCCGCTGTTCGGTCTCCCGCTGCAGGCGGACTGGCCCCCCGGCCAGGCCGGTTAAGCTCGCCGGAGGCATCTGTGGCCTACGACCAAGACCTAGCCGGGCGGGTCAGGGCAGTGCTCCCGGCCGGCGGCGCAGTGACCGAACGGCAGATGTTCGGCGGCCTGGCATTCATGCTCGGCGGCCGCATGTTCTGCGGCGTCGTAAAGGACACCCTCATGGTGCGCCTCGGGCCGGACGGCGCCGACCGTGCCCTGGATCGGCCGCACGTGCAGCCGATGGACTTCACCGGGCGCCCCATGAAAGGTTTGGTCTTCGTCGAGGCCGCCGGCCTGCGCGGCCCAGCGCTGCGGCGGTGGGTCGGTGCCGCCGCCGACTACGCCCGCGGCCTGCCGTCCAAGCAAGCCACACCGGGCGCCCGGAAGCGCCGGTGACTCCCCGCTGGCAGCTGCGGCGGCGGCGGGCCGACGCTGACCGCTACAAGGCTGGCCGGCGCGCGAGCGGGCAGAACGCTTCGCCGCTCCGGCCACTCCCTGGACTATCCGGTGCAGTCTGCGGCTAGCATGGGCGCATGCCGGGCGAGCCGAGGACGGGGCGCGGGCGTGCCAGCCGTGAGCGGATTGTGGAGCGCGCAGCGGAGTTGTTCGCCGAGCGCGGGGTGGCGGCCACGAGCCTGGATGAGGTGCTGGCCGCCGCGGGGGCGGGCAAGAGCCAGCTCTACCACTATTTCCGCGGCCGCGACGAGCTGGTGGAGGCGGCGGTGGGGCTGCGCTGCGCGCAGGTACTGGCCGGGCTGACCCAGGCACTGGGCGCTGTGGCGTCCCTGGCGGAGCTGGAGCAGGCACTGGCAGGGTTCGTCGCCGGGTATGAGCAGGTGGGGCTGCCGGGGTGCCCGATCGGTTCGCTGGCGGCCGAGGTCGCCGAGCGCAACGAGGACGCGCGGCTGCAGACTGCCGCGGCGTTCGATGCCTGGGAGCGGCTGTTCGCCGGCGCGCTGGAACGGATGCGTGAGCGGGGGGAGCTGCGCGCGGACGCGTCCCCCGCCGTGCTGGCCACGGCGCTGCTGGCCAGCATCGAAGGGGGGATGGTGCTGAGCCAGACGCGCAAGGACCCGGCGTCTTTGCACATCGCGGTGGAAGCGGGGCTCGCGCAGGTGCGAACGTACCTGAGCTAAGTCTGTACTAATCGGTCCACTTACTGCTAACCTCAGAACTGTACTATTCGGTACAGTCTTGGAGGCGCATCTCGTGACGACCCAGCACGGTTCCTTCCTCGCAACCCGCCGTGGCAGGCTCACCCTGCTGCTGCTTTGCGCGGTCCAGTTCCTCGACGTCGCCGATTCCTCGATCATGAACGTCGCCCTGCCGTCGATCCGCCGCGACCTGGGTTTCTCGGTGCAGAACCTGCAGTGGGTGCTGTCCGGCTACCTGGTCACCTACGGCGGATTGCTGCTGCTCGGCGGCCGGGCCGGCGACCTGCTCGGGCGACGGCGGCTGCTGGCGGCAGGGACCGCGCTGTTCGCGGCCTGCTCGCTGGCGGGCGGCCTGGCTGTCGGCGCGGGCATGCTGGTCGGCGCCCGGCTCGGGCAGGGCGTGGGTGCGGCCATGATGACCCCGGCGGGGCTGTCGATCCTGACCACTACGTTCAATCAGGGCACCGACCGGAGCCGGGCGCTCGGCGTCTGGGGCGCCGTCTCCGGCCTGGCCGCCGCCGCGGGCGTGTTCCTGGGCGGTGTGCTGTCGCAGGGCCCAGGCTGGCGGTGGGTGCTGTTCGTCAATCTGCCAGTCTGCGCGCTGATCCTGGCCGGCGCCGCACGCCTCCTGCCTGCTGTGCGGCACCGGGTCCGGCCGGCGAACTTCGACATCCCCGGCGCCGTTCTGGCCACCGCGGGCATGCTGCTGCTGGTCTACGCCCTGGTGCGGGCGCCGCAGCAGGGCTGGGGCAGTGCCCGCACGATCGGCGCCCTCACCACCGCAGGCCTCGTGCTCGCCGCCTTCGCCGTTACTGAGCTGCGCCGCCGCGGCCCGCTGTTCCCGTTCTCCATCTTCCGCATCCGGGGGCTGGCGGCCGCTGATGCCACCCAGATGATCGCCTTCGCCGGGTTCGTGTCGGTGTTCTTCTTCCTCACCCTCTACATGCAAGACGTCCTTAGTTACTCGCCCATCCGGGGCGGGGCGGCCTACCTGCCGGTCACCGCCGGCATCGTGGTTGCCGCGGGCATCTCCTCCCGGCTGTTCGCCCGCATCGGAACCCGCCCCGTTATCGTCGTCGGCGCGCTGATCGCCGTCGGCGGGATCTACTACCTGTCCCGCATCACCATCCACGGCAGTTACCCCGTCAACCTGCTGCCCGGCCTGGTCATTATGGCGATCGGGATCGGCGCCGTCCTGGTCGCCGTCACCACCGCCGCCAACGCCGGCGTCCCGCCTGATCAGGCCGGTCTCGCCGCGGGCCTGCTATCTGCCTCCCAGCAGCTCGGCACCGCGCTCGGCCTGGCGGTCTTCACCGCCATCGCCGCTGCGCGCACCAGCGCCCTGCTCGCCGCGCACGCCCGGCCGGCCGGAGCGCTCACCGGTGGTTTCCAGCATGCCTTGCTGGCCTGCGCGTTCTTCCTGCTTGCCGCCGCCGTCATCGGGCTGCGCGCCACCAACACCCGTGGCGAGCCGCCCGCGCACCCCGATGACATCCACGCCGGCCACGACCGGATTCCCGCGCCGGAACTGACCGACTAAAAGCCGAATCCGCGCCGTTCCGCGGACGCGGCCAGAACTCGCCCGCACACCACTACGGCCAGCCTCGGCACCGGGCCCTGACGCAGGCCTTGACGAACAGGAGCACCTGATCAATGAACATCACCGTCTTCGGAGCCTCCGGCGGCATCGGCACCCACGCCGTGGCCCTCGCCGCCGAGCGCAGCCACCAGGTCCGGGCCATCTACCGGACCACGCCGCAAACCCCGCCCCCCAGCCAGGCCGAGATCCTCATCGGCCCGGACATCTTCGACCCCGGCTTCGCCGCCGAGGCCATCCGCGGCGCCGACGTGGTGGTCACCGCCGTCGGCCCGAACTTCGCCACCCGCCACAACCCCCGGACGGCGATGACCTCACCGCCCGACCTGCACCAACGGCTGGCCCGCACCGTCATCTCCGCGATGAGCGACACCGCGCCGCCCGCCCGGCTGATCACGGTGAGCACCGCCAGCATGGGACCCGCCGATAACGTCATGGGCGCCGGGCCGCGGCTGCTGTTCCGCTTCTTCCGCACCGTGCTGGTCCCCAACCTCGGTCGCGTCGGGCAAGACCTTCGCGCGATGGAGGAGGAACTCGCCACCAGCGGGCTCGACTGGTATGCGCTGCGGCCCGTCAAGCTCACCGATGGCCCGCTCACCGGGCACGTTCAGGCCAGCGACCGGGTCACCATAAAGACCATCTCCCGCGCCGACGTCGCCTGGCAGATCGTCACCCTCGCCGAAGACCCCGCGCCCCACCCCCAGCGCACCCCCGTCATCACCACCGGAGCCAGCCGGAAAACGCGCCCGGCCGAGACCAGGAACCTCCCCGCCCGGCAAGCCCCCACAATCAGGTAGGCACTGCGCAACGGGCAGGGGCGGAACTAGCAGCAACGCGAGCCGTCTTCCGTAATCCGCTACTTGCCCTGCCGCTGAGGGTTTCAACTGGCCGCCGCGGTAGTGAATACCTGATCGGCCGGCGCCATGAATTAGTACGGGTGACCTGGTTGCGTGACCTGGGTCAGGCCAGCGTCCAGCACGCTGCGCATCACCGCGACCGGGTCGTCGGCCCGCAACTCGAGCCAGGCGCCCAGCCTGGGCTGGCCATCGTCGAGAGCGTCACCCGTGAGCTCGATGCTCAGGTTCCCGCCGCCACGAAACCCGCCACCGGCATCGGCTCAGCCATCCCAAGATGACCGGCCTCAGCTGCGTAGGGTGGGCTGCACGGCGAGGTCCCGTATCCCTTTTGCAGGATTTGGGCCTTTTCCGTGCAGCCTCCCTCCGAACCCGGTGTGCACCGTTTCGATGCGCCGGGCTCTCCGGCGATTTATGCCGCGTGCGCGATGGGGTTGGCGTGGATGTGCTCGTGGCACGCCGCGCAGACGATGAGGGTCTTGCGCCGCATTCTGGCCATGAGCGCGGCCCACGGGGGCTGGCCCGGCCCGGGCCTGCCGAGCTGCTTGAGCGCGGCGACCTGGTGAACGGTTACCGTCGCGCCGTGCTCGCACAGCTCACATACCCGTTTGCGGAGCCGGTGGATCAGCTCCTTGCGAGGGTAGCCGTTCCAGGCCGGGGCGGGGTCACAGATGACCGCGCGCCTGTCTTGCTTGAGGGGTATCCCGCCGAACCGTGCTATCAGATCCTTCTTGCCCTGACGGTGCCGCCTGGCTTCGAAGCAGGTCCTGGGCCCGTGGCCGGTGATAACCTTCGCCTTGTGCCGGGTGGCCATCTTGGCCACGGTGGACTTGTGCTTGGCGGCCAGGGTTTTCAGCATCGAGGTCTGGGCGTACCAGCACAGCGTGCCGAGCCGCCAGACATCTTGGGCGAGCAGGTAGTAGTTCACGATGCCCCGGTATTCGGCCCCGTAGATCCGGACGATGTCGTAGTCGTCCAGGTTCTGCAGGCCGGGCCGGTGCCAGGGTTTGCCCCGGCGCCGGCAGGGGGCGGTTTTGGCCTTGATCACGTCCGGTGGCACGCGCAGCGCGATTCTCCCGTTGGCCGGCCGGCGGCCGTAGGTGATCCGCGTGTCGCAGTGCTGGACGATGATGTGGTAGCCGAGGAACCGCGCCGGCTGGGTGCGGGCGTGGCTGATCAGGGTCTTGTCCTGGTTGAGGTCCAGCCTGAGGGTCTCCCGGAGGAACCGGGCCAGTTCGGCCTTGATCTGCTCGGCTTCGGCCTTTGGCCCGATGAATCCCAGCAAGTGATCGTCGGCGTATCTCAGGTACCGCAGCCGCCGGTATCCGGGGTCCATCGGGTTCACGGAGGGGAGCGTGCGCATCTGGCGTGTCAGGTCCCGGGCCGTGGCCCGGTTCCCGTGCCGCCGCGCCGTGTCCCGCCGGGATCTTATCCTCATGTATTCGGGGTTGCGTGCCCGGCTGGCTCCCCGCGTGTTTTGCGGGATCAGTTCCCTCTCGACGAACTCGTCGAGCTTATTCAGGTAGATGTTGCTGAGGACGGGTGAAACCACACCGCCTTGCGGAACCCCGCTGAGCGTGTCATGGTATTCCCAGTCCTTCAGGTACCCGGCTCTGAGCATGTGACGGACCAGCCGGAGAAACCGCTGATCGTGGATTTTCTCCGCCAGGATCTTGACCATTATCTCGTGGTCCAAAGACCCGAAGCAGTCGGAGATGTCTCCCTCGATAAACCACGTGGTCCCGACCCAGGTATTGCGGATCTCCCGCAGCGCGGTATGACATCCGCGGCCTTTGCGGAACCCGTGCGACCGGTCCGAGAACCGCGGCTCGTAGTACGCTTCCAGCAGGAGGCGGACCACTTCCCCGGCCAGTTTATCGGACCACGACGGCATTCCCAGGGGACGGAGCTTCCCGTTCTTTTTCGGGATGTAGGCGCGGCGGGCCGGGGAGAACCGGTACCGCTCATACCGCATCAGCTCGATGATCTGGTCGATCTTGCCCTCGGACATGCCGTCGGCGGTTTCCTCGCTGGCCCCCGGCGTCATCGCCCCCTGGTTGGAGTAGATGTTGCCGTACGCCAGCAAGTACAGGTTCTTGTTGAACATCTGCCGGTACAGCTGCGTGAGCGGCAGGCCCTTCCTGCCGCGCTCGCGGAGAACGCTCAGTACCACTGCGGCTTCCTGCATTACGCAGACCTCCTGGCCTGATGCTATTCATCGCCTGTGCCCCTTCGCCCTGTGGTCCGGTTCTCCCGGTCTCCAGATTGGCCGGACGTTACCCCGGCGACTACTATGGGCACTCCGTCGCCATAGGACTCGCGTCCCTTAGGCGATCCCACGTTCACACCTGCTACACGTGACAGCGCGACTTAGGCGTCCCGTCCGTCTCCTTCAATGCCCTGACCGGGCATCGCTCCTGCGCCCCGGAGGATTGCCGCGGGTATCTGCGCAACCTGCGGCAGGGGCCGGTACCGGTTTCAAGCGTCTTTCCGGCAGGCTCGGATTCTCGCCTTCTGGAGACTAGGCTTCAAGCAATCCGGCTTTCGCCATATCGCGCGGATCTCCCGGCACACCGTCCCGTACGCCTCGGCAACGGCCGCCGGTTTCCTGGCATGCTATTGTCCCCGATTTCCTTTCGGATCACGGGTCAGCCATCAGATCCAAAGACACCTCCTCCAGTCCATGCCCGCTACGCGGGCTACATAGCAGTGCGCCTCGTGGCGCACACAGATCATCCAAGTCTGCACGGTCGCCGATGAGCTGAAGCTTGACTACACAGCCGTCCATAACGGCGGCTACTTGCGCGCCAGCGCCGGTCGGCATGCGTACTGAGCGTTACACAACGATGAGGGCTGGCTGTGGGACAACTTGCCTGGCCGGGTGATTGAGCTTCCCTAGATCCCCTGACTGATCTGCAGCGCTGCTCACGGCACAGGACACTGGCCACGGTACGGTGCAGGCATCCTATGGAAGTCGGAAGGCAGACAATGGCCCAGAAAGTAACCGTAATCCTGGAAGACGATTTGACCGGTGGCCCGGCGAAGCAGACGGTGCGGTTCGCCTTCGATGGCACCGGCTATGAGATCGACCTGAACGCCAAGAACGCCGCCGCGTTCGGCAAGCAGCTCGCGCCCTATCTTGAGCACGCCCGCAGGGCCGGGCGGGCACAGTCTCGCCGGCCCGAGCGGACCAGCCGTCAGCGCTCGGGTGATATCCGGGCCTGGGCGAAGGAGCACGGCCTGACGATCAGTGAGCGCGGGCGGATCCCCGCCAGCGTGCTGGAGCAGTACCATGCGGCGACCGGCGGGCGCTGACACAAGCCACCACCGGCGCGGCCCCTAGAACCTATGCGCCGTGCCCTGGCAGGGCACGGCCACGACCGTGCGCCTAGCGGACTCCGGCTCAGGCCTGGGCGCTGGCACCCTCTTGGACTGCGTCGGCAACCCAAAGACAGCGCCCGCTCGGCATGCAGATCCGGACGTCTCAAGGGTTCCCGGCGAGATCGTGGTGCAGCAGGACGGCCTGAACCGCGTCTTGCCGAGCGCTGCGCCCAGCCCGCCGCCCGGTCACCTCCGGCGCCGTCTCCACCGCCAGACTGGCCGCGCTGCCAAGGATCTCTTGCTGCTGGCCATCCGCGACGAGCAGGCCGCCACAGATGGGGGCTTCCGGCCGTAGGGCATCACTACGTTCGATCGTTCGAACATTAGCGAGGCTAAGGAGATGCCGGGGAGCCACCAGCCACAGATGTCTGGCGACGCCGAGCCACGACTAGCATCCATAATGCCAGCTAGATGGCGCATCAGGCGACCCCGGGCGACGTACTGCTATCTCCTGAAGGTGACTTCTAACTGCCGATCTTGAATACGTTGTCCATCACTTCCGCCCCTGTGGAGATAACCGGGCGCAATTCCCGGCGGTACACAGCCTCGGTTGTGGCTGACGTGCTGTGTCCGACCAGCCTGGCGATCTCCTCGACAGGGACGCCCTGCTCACTCATGATCGAGACAAACGTATGCCGTAGCTCCCGTGGGCTCCAATTCGTGCCGATCCCGGCATTCTCACAGACCTTCCGGAACCCGCGCCGGACATGGGACGGGTCGAGCGGTGTGCCTACTGCCGAGGTGAACACCAGCCCATGGTCCTTCCATAGCTCACCGGCCACTAGCCTGTCCTGGGCCTGTTTCGCCTTGTGCGCCCTCAGGGCTTCCACAACGCCCAAGGGCAGCCGGAGGGTACGCCGGGATTTCTGAGTCTTGACATCACCGTGGGAGCGCACGGAGCGCCACACGGCCAGGTGTGGTGGCACCGGAGGGTCGGCATTGGGATCGCCGTCGAGGTCCACGTGATCCCAGCGCAGGGCGCGGGCCTCCTCGGACCTGCAGCCAGTCAGGAGGCAGAGCACGATGTATGCGTGAAGCCGTGACTGCTTCGACGCCTCGATCAGGGCCTCGGCCTGCGGCAAGGTGAGGGACTTGGACGGCCGTCCCTCCAGTCCTGTGGGAGGCCGCACTAGCGCGGCGACGTTCCGGCTCACCAGGTCAGCGGCCTCCGCGTGCCGGATCGTCCGGACGAGCGCGTTGTGCGCTATCGCCACGGTCCGGGTTGACCGCGTGGCGGCCAACTTTGTAAGCGCTGCCCGGACTTGGGTCGCAGTCAACCCATGAAGTGGCACCTTCCCGATCAAGGGCAGCAGCGGTGCGAGCACCTCTCGGTTGGTGCTCACCGTCTTGGCGGAGCGGCCGTCGAGGCCTTGTTCCAGCCAGTCTGTGACGGCCCTTTCGACGGTGTACGAGGCCGAGGTCTTGATGCCGTGATCAAGTTCCTGACGCAGCTGCTTCAGCTTGTCTCTTACATCGGTCCTAGTGCGCCCGTACACCTTCTTGCGGATCCGGCTGCCATCCAGGTCGAAGCCCAGCGAGACCACACCGAGCCAGCGGCCAGGGCAGCCTCGATGCTTGAGCACATCCCGGCAGGCTCCCCGGTGATCGAAGTAGATTGCGTCCTCACCGAGCGCGCGGCGCTTGGCTTCCGCCATGTCCAGGAAGCATACCAGGTGGCTCCCCTGGTGGCTCCCCTTGTACTCTCAGTCAAGATCGACATGTGCTCTGAGCTGGTCGGGATGGCCGGATTCGAACCGGCGGCCTCCTGCTCCCAAAGCAGGCGCGCTAACCAAGCTGCGCCACATCCCGGTGAACCGTTCCGTAGCCTACCGCCCGCGAGCGCCGGCCATGAGCGCCACAACGGGGCGCCACAGGACACCCACCCGCCGGCGTCGCGCCGCGCTGGCCAGTCGCCCCCTGGTCGCCGGCCCGTCGCCGGCGGTGATAGTTCGGCGCCGGGCCCCTCCCGCAGGTACGCTGACGGTGCCCACCAAGCGGGCAGGTTCGGCCGCTCGGCGCGCGGGCGTAGCTCAATGGCAGAGCCCCAGCCTTCCAAGCTGGTCATGAGGGTTCGATTCCCTTCGCCCGCTCCAACAGGTCTTCACGTTTCACCAGTGTCCATGTTCACGTTTGGCACTGACATTCTGGCTTGGCTGTTTGGGCCGGATCGGGCCGCTGGCCCGGGGCGGCGGTAGCGAGCATTATCCCCGCTGTGGGCCCG
>Ga0207646_10000452_pt1 | contig 54741 bp, 62 predicted proteins | sample KBSK5502metaG_FD_184343 | JGI IMG/M metagenome (GOLD analysis project Ga0207646, IMG submission 184343) | Corn, switchgrass and miscanthus rhizosphere microbial communities from Kellogg Biological Station, Michigan, USA - KBS K5-50-2 metaG... | ecosystem: Host-associated > Plants > Roots >...
TCGACGACGGCCCGCTGCTCGGCCTCTCCCTTGATCCCGAAGGCGAGGGTCCGGCACTCGAGGACGGCCCGCAGCCCGCCCGTCTCCAGCCGGAGCGCGTCGCCCTCCAGACCGGCGACGGGCAGCACTCCCTGGCTGGGGCAGCGGCGCTTCACCGCGCTCCTCCGTAGGCGTGACGCCGCGCTCGGGTTACGTAGGCGAGCAGCTCGCCCGCCCAGCTCCGGAGCGGCCTTTCAGCCAATCGGGCCGGTCCGAGCAGCGCTCCCAGCAGCACCTCCGGTGCCGCGGCGGCGATGCGCAAAGCAGCAGCCGTCGGGAGATGCAGGTAGAGCCACCAGCCGCAGGCCAGGCCTCCGGCGAGCCAGACCAGGTCGCCGGCAGTCAGGTTCCAGACCAGGACGTCTTCCAGCTCCAGGTGCTGAGGGACCTTGACCGGCTGCATCACGCCAGAGCCTTCGCGGCAATCGCGACCACCTGGACGATTCGGTTGCTGCGGACCGGCTGGCGGAAGGCCCACCGATAGGCCAGGAACGGAAGCTTCAGCAGCAGGTAGAGCAGGGTCACCAGGACCAGCCCGCCGACCAGCACCGAGGAAGCCCCCAGCCAGTCGGTGTGGGCGATCAGCTGGGAACCGATGGCGATCAGCGCCGCCTGCAGGACCTGGATGAAGAGACCGGCGGCGTAGACCCGCCACCAGAGCTGGGCCACCTCCTCGGTCTGCGGGAGGGCGTAGCAGGCCAGTGCCAGCGGAGCCAGCACCGTACCCACAACCAGGACCAGGCTGCGGACGATGTAGACGACCACCAGCAACACGGCCAGGAGTGCGGTGGCCAGCCCGACCAGGCTGGCGAGTACTTCGCCGCCGGTATCTCCTCGGCCCGCGCCTGCAGTCAGCTGCGCCCACAGGGTCGATGCCGCGTTGGGTCCCAGGAGCGCCTGCACCAGGGCGTTGTCGAGCTGGATCAGCGCACCGCAAAGCGCGAGACTGGAGTTGGCAAGCACGGCGGCCAGGCCGATCCTGGGCAGCAGCCGCTTGGCGGTGTACTCGGTTTCAAAGGTGCCCGAGGCCATCACCAGAATCCCGCCGGCCAGAAGCGCCAGGACGAAGAGCGCGTCCGCGATGACCCTGGTCGTCTGCCATCCCGTCTGGATGGACGGAACGCTGTCCAGCGCCGGCGTCTGAAAGAGGAGCTGACCAGCGGCCTGGAGAGCTGGGCCTAGAACCGCTCTCTCCAGCTCCGCCAGCCAGCCGTTGATGGCCTGGACTACCTGGGTGGTCACGTCCACGTCAGGCCTTGAGGACCTGCCGGAGGACGTCCACCAGCAAAGGGGCGAGGGCGGCCAGGGCATAGCCGACGAGCGCCGATTTGATGGCGTCCTTGGCCTGCTCGAGAGCTCGTGGATTCCCGTTGGCCGTCAGGTAGCGCAGGCCGCCTAAGGTCAGGAAGAGAGTCGCCAGTGCGACCAGGAGGCCGGCGATCCAGGTCCGGATGCTGTCGATGACGCTCGTGAGGTCGCCGGCCGCGTAGGCCGGGATCGCGGCGGCAAGGGCCAGGCTCGTGGCGTATAGGCCGGCGACCGCCAGAGGGAAGAGGAGCCGTGTGCGCTTCACAACCTCTTCCTCCGCACCGAGCGCGGCGGATTCCGCGGACATCTGCGTCCGAACTCCGTCCGACCGGAGTCCGAACCCCTCTATGCGACGGCTCGGCCCTGCTCAGTGCGGTCGAGCGTCGCCCGCCTGACGGTCGCCAGGATTCGCCGCCGCCGCCGCCAGACCGCGTCCGGGCCGACGCCGGTCTCGGCGGCGACGGCTGCGTCCGTCTTCCCCTCGAACACCTGCCGCGCCACCTCCGTCAGAGGCTGATCGGAAAGGTCGGCGAGTTCGAATAGAGCTTCCTGCCACTCCGGCCTGTCGAGGGGAAACGTCTCGACTGCCGTTCCCTGGCGCCGCATCTCCCGCCGGAGCCAGCGGTGGGTGAGGTCCAGGCAGCGAAGGAAGAGCCGGCGCTCCAGATGATCCGGCGGGTCAGGCAGAGGGATCGACGCGGCCGCCTCGAGGGCGTGGATCACCACCTGCTGGTCGATGTCGTCGGAGTCGACGGCACGTGGCAAGGCAGCGCTCGAGCAGGAAACCAGGACAAGGGCCGGTGCCAGCATCTCCAGGAGCACAGGACCCCAGAGGGAGGCCGGACCACGGCGATAGCAGCGGACTACCGCAAGAAGCCGCCGGTCCCGGTCGCCCGGTGCGATCCGGGAACCTCTCGCTTCCTCAACGAGCTGGGCGAGGTTGAGGCCGGTGAGCGCGGGCTCCGCGGTCAGCTCCTCGCAGCTGGGCTGCGAGTCGGCGAGGACATCCTGGAACCCTCCGCGGATAAGCGCTGCGATTCGGTGAGCCTGCATGACAGACCTCCTGTGTGATCTGCCTCCAGCCTCGGGAGAGCGCGTCCGAGACCCGTCCGACGGTCAGTCCGAGGCCGAGATCAGTCTCTGCGGCTAGCCGTCCGAACAGCGTCCGAAGCCGCTTCCACGCGGCTAGATCGACGGCCCTTGCGATGGCGCACCCGATGTGGTGGCCTAGTCCCTGCGATTCCGGTGGCTGCCCCGCAGGTCCGCTCTTAACAGAGTTCAGGGAATCCTGAAAACTTCCTGAGCTGCACCTGAGGACTTCTGGGCCTTTCCCCAAATACCGTCGAGACCTTGACCTCGGCCCTGAGCTTTCGACCTCCGCCGACCCAGCGGAACTTCGGACGCACTTCGGACGCTGCTCGGACGGTCGTCGGACGCCTCGCCACTAGCTTCGACAGCAGTAGTCACCGATGGCAAACCGTAGGTGGATAGGTCCGCTGGGGCTTACGATGATAGCGCCGCGGACAACAAGGCGGATAACGATGACGTCGGGATCTGTGGGCGTCCGTAGGCGCCCTGGGAGCGTTGGGGATCTCGTGCTGGGTAGCTGGCCCCGCACCCTTGCGGCCGGCGTGCTGATCGCCCTCGTCGTTGTGGTGGGCGTGTGGGCGTACGCGAGCGGCTCGCTGGCCAACCTCCGCTACGCCAGTTTCCCTGGTCACCCCTATCCGCCCGCCGGCTACTACCAGAACCCGTTCAACGCCAGGGATCGCGGCGACTTGATCAACGCGGCGGACGCCGGGCGCGTTAAGGCTGATCTCCTTCGGGACGGAGGCATCGAGCTGCAAGCCGTCGCGTCGGGGGACGCGAGCCTGCTTACCCAGTCCACCACCGGCAATGCGCTAGTCCAGCTGCGGAGCCTGATCGCCCAGAACAACGCGAATGGCGTCGTCGAGAAGGAAGAGGTCAAGCTCGATTCGGTGGTCGTCGGGAGGTTGGCCGATCCGAATGACCCCACAGTCCGGTGGTGCGTCGAAGAGAAGGGAACTGGAACCATAACAACCGTTTCCAAGGCGACGGGCCAAACACTCGCGACCCAATCGCTGCGCTTCGACAACAAGTTCTGGATGGCCTCTGGGGCGGACCGATATCTGATTACCGACGTCCTCGTGAGCACCCAACCGGTGCCGGCCGCGTAAGGAGCGAGATGCGTCGCTGGTTCGCTATCCTGCCCGCTCTCGCCCTGCTGGCATTGACTGTTAGTACCGCCCACGCAGAGCCGATCGATCCGGGGCAGGGAACCGTTCACATAGGCCCACAAACCTCGGGGCCGCTGGTCACTCAAGGCAGTGCGGGCTACGACCCGAGCGGGATTCAGGCAACCGCTCAGAGCCAGGGGACGGGCGCTGCGCCCCCTCCATATCAGGGCACCGACAGCGGCTACACCTACCGGGAGATCCCCTACAACGCGGTCGTTGTTCCGGGCCCGCTCCAGATGAACCAGTACGGTGTCATCCAGGTCCCACAGGGAGCTGGCCAGGCGGCCTGCCCCTCCGGCCAGACCGGCTACTACTCATACGACCCCAACGGCAACTTCGCGGGCGTCGTGTGCGTCGGCAATCAGGCGCCGCCGCCGGCCAACGCTACAGCGGCCCAGCTAGCCGAGATGGCGAGCCAGCACCAGCCCTGGCCGAACTTGGCCATGGGCGTCAATCCGGGTCAAGGGCTGACGGGATTGTCCTCGTGGTTCTGGCTTGGTGGCGGGAGCCCGTCCATGCCTGACGCGACAGCTTCGGCGAGTGGGATGACGGTGACCGTCAGGGCCACCTTGGTGGACGTCCTCTGGGACTTCGGTGATGGGAGCGGCTACGACTCCGGGTCGGACATCGGACAGGCCTATCCCGCTTCGAGCGACGTCCAGCACGTCTACCAGACCGATACCTTCGGCCGGCCGGCGGGCTACCTGATCAGTGCGCTGCTCCGTTTCAAGGTCACGTACTCCGTCAACGGTGGCCCTTGGACCGACCTCGGCATCAAGGCACGGCCTTACTCGCGGCCCTACAGCGTCAGCCAGCTTCAACCACAGGCGGTGAGCAATCCATGACGGTCGCGATCCATCCCCGAAGACAAACGTTGGCGGCGGACACGACTCAGCGGCGGTGGCGGACGGCCGTTCTGCTGACGCTGATCGCCCTTCTGGCCCTCGCCGGATTCGCTGTGGTGCTCACCAAGCAGAGCACCGACGCCACCCGCATGGTCCCGGTGCTGAAGGCGACGCGGGACATCCAGGCCGGCTCGACCATCACCGCCGACGAGCTCGGCGTGACTCAGATCCGTGTCCAGGACGCCGCCGTCCTGGCCAGCCTCGCCACCGAGTCGGATCGCTCTCAGCTGGTGGGTCAGACCGCGGCCCAGACCGTGAGAGCAGGAAGCCTCGTCCCTGCGGGCTTGGGTTCACCTCAGGCGAGCAGCCAGATGTGGGATGTCGGAGTCCCGATCAAGCGCATGCCGTCCGACCTGAGGCCCGGCGACCATGTGGCGCTGGTCGTCAATGGGACCGCCAAGTCCGGCGACCCGGTGGAGTTCATCGCGATGCAGGACGTCGAGGTCATCGGTATCCAGTCCGGGTCGGCCAACCTCTGGCTGCCGCCCAAGGTCGTTGCGCAGATGGAGTGGTACGCCGACCACGGCGGGATCGTCCTGGTCAAGATGCCGCCTGGTGGCGCCCAGCCCAACCTGCCCGCCGGAGGGCCCGCGGGCGGCTGAGCCGTGTCCACCCCTCCCCGATCGCCGATCACGGTGATGTCGGCCCGCCCCGACGGGGCGACGACAATCGCAGCCGGCATCGCGGCCGTCCTCTCGCGGACCGGGCGCACGCTGCTTATCGATCTCAATCTCGACAGGCCTGAACTGGCGGCACTGCTCGACATCGACGACGCTCCCAACTTGTTCCACCTGGCCTACCGCTCGAAGCTGGGCCCAGCAAGCACGGCTGAGCTCGAGGACCATCTGCAGTGGCGAGACGGGATCGGCGTCCTTCCCGGTATCGCTCGCCCCGACGACGCGGTGGAGGTGACCGATGCCTTCATCGACGGGCTCCGGGCGACCGCCGCTCGCTCTTTCGAGCACATCGTCATCGACGCCGGGCGCCCTCGTCCGGCGCTGCCCGCGTCCATCGCTTCGGGTGCGCTGCTTTGGGTCATCGCGCCGACCCCGCTTGGGCTCGCCGCGCTCGACCGAACAGTCCAGGGCCTGGAGGAAACGCAGTGCGCCTGGCTCACTCGCGCGCGCGTCGTTGTCAACCGCGAGTCGGCGAACTCCCTGGCTGGCGTCGAGCGGTTCGTCGAACGCGAGCAGAGACTCGGCGCAGCCGGACGCGTGCCGCTGGCCGCGGACTACTGGGGCGCAGTCGAGCTCAGGCATTCCCTTCGGGCACTGACCGTCCCCATGCCGGCAGCTGAGCGCTACGCAAAGGCATACGGCGACTCGGCGCTGGCCGTGAGGCGGGCGATCGAGGCCCTGATCGACTCCCTTGCCGGCCGGCAGCCGGTCGAGTCGCAATCGGAGGCCGTCGGGGTCTGAGTCATGCATGCCGAGGAAGCCAGCCTTGATGAGGTCGCCCAGGCCGAGCAGCTGATCCTGCCCGCCTTCCGGCAGGGCCTCGGGGAGCTGCTTCGCGACCGTCCGGATCCCCGGCCGCAGCCGTCTGACGACCGCGCGATCTTCGCCCTCGCCGACAAGGCGATCCGGGACTATCACGCGGCGACGGCTCGGACACCGACGCTGCCGCGGCTTTCCAAGGTCCAGTACCTCGAGATTCGCCAGCGCCTCTACATCACTCACAGCGCGCTTGGACCGCTCGGGGAGCTGCTCGCCCTTGAAGGGGTCGAGGACATCCACATCAACGGCATCCGCGGCGGCTACCTAGAGTACGGCGATCGCCGCGAGCCGCTCCCGGTCCGGTACGAGTCTGAGGAAGAACTGGCGCTTCTGGTGCGCTTCTACGCAGACCAGGCCGGCAAACACTTTGATCCCTCGAACCCGATCGTCACTGTGACCCTGCGGGACGGCAGCCGGCTGAACGCGATCCTGCCTCCGGTCGCCAAGCCGCTGGTGATCACGATCCGAAAGCAGCAGCTGCGCCGCTTCCTCTTCCTCAGCGATCTCCAGCGTGAGGGAGCGATCCCGGCGACGGCGATCCCGATCCTCGAGGCGGCGGTCCGGGCCCGCCTCAACCTCGTCCTGAGCGGCCCGACCGGGTGTGGCAAGACGACGCTGGCGCGCATCCTGGCACTCCTCATCCCGGACGGAGAGCGGACCTGTGTGCTGGAGACCGAGACCGAACTCTGGCTCCACGACCTTCGCGAGGAGGACTTCTTCAGCCTCGAAGAGCGCGACGCCAACGTCGAGGGCGCCGGACAGGTCACGCTCCAAGAGCTCTTCCAGCGCGGCGCCCTCCGGCAGCGGCCGCGCCGGATCATCGTGGGCGAGGTCAGGGGCAAGGAGGCGCTGGACATGCTCCACGCTATGACAAGCGGGCACGACGGCAGCCTGACCACCCTCCACGCGAGCGGTTCCCGCCAGGCCCTCAGCCGGCTCCAGATGCTGGCCATCTCGGCGGACCCGCACCTTGCTCCGCAGGTCGTCAACCACATGGTCGGGTCCGGCATCGACATGGTCGTCCACCTCGGGACCTACCAGCGCGGCGAGCAGGTCGTGCGCCGTTTGGGCAGCATCGCGCTGGTCGACCAGAACCTCGAAGACCCCCTCGGCAGCCCAGTTCTCCAGGAGTTCTGCGGCTACCGCGTGGAGGGCGACAGCTGGGACTGGGATCCGCAGGGGTTGAGCTTCATGCCCGCGAAGCTGCGCGCGAAGTTCGCCATGGCCGGCGTGGATCCCGAGCGCCTGTTCTACCGGGTGGCGGCAGATGGCGCCTAGGCTGCTCGCGCTCGCCGCCCTCAGCGGGGCAGGTGTCCTCTGGCTCCTCCTGGCGGCGCCCGAACTGCCGGTCTTCCGCCGACGACTGGCTGAGCGAGCCAGAGGACTACTCCGGATCGACGAGGTCGCAACCGACCTCGCTCAGGCGGAGATGGCGTGGCTCTCGCCGAGAGCCTGGATCGTCCTCCGCTGGACGCTCGCCGCCGCCGCAGTGCTGGTCGGCTTCACGGTCTTCGGCCTGGTGGTCGTGGCCGCCGTCGCGGGGCTCGCTGCCTACCACCTGGCCGGCGTTGGCCTCGAGGCGCGGCGACGTCAGGTCGAGGAGAGGCGGCAGCGGGCGCTGCTCGACGCGATCCGCTTCGGCATCTCGGTGATGGCTCGTTCGGGCAGCGCAACCCAGATGCTGAAAGGGCTGGCAACCACCGGACCTTTCGAATCGAGGCCGATCTTCGAGGAGCTGGTAACGGCGGCCGCCTCCGGCGAGATGACCCTGCCCGCGGCGGTCGAGTCGGTGCGCTCGCGGCTCGCCGACCCGCTCTTCGACGATCTGGCACTCGCCCTCAGCCTTCACTGGACTCGTGGCGGGAAGCTGGTGCCGGCGCTCGAGGCTCTCGTCGGCGATTGGGAGGAGACGCTGCGGCTCCAGCGTGATGCCAAGGCACTGCGGGCCGGCGTCGAAGCTTCCGTGCTGCTCCTGACGCTGCTGCCGTTCGCCTTCCTCTGGATGATCCATGCGCTGGCGCCCAGCCTTCTGGCTCCTCTTGCGAAGCCCGCGGGCGAGATCTTCTTTGCACTGGCCGTCGGCTGGATGGTGATCGGGTACCGGGTCCTCCAAGCGATGTCGCGGCCACCGCGCGAGGAGCGGATCGCCTTGAACGAGGTCAGCGCTTGAGCGCCTACCTGGCGGCCTGCTTCGTCCTGGCCGCCATCGCCGCGAGCTCGTTGGGCGGCGTCTACCTGACATGGCCGCGACGGCTGAGCGCCGAGGAGTGGGTCCTGCACAGACGGCTGGCGGCGGTCGACCGAGCTCCTCGGCACCGCCCCGGCATGCGCCTCCCCGGCCTGCGAGTCGGCCGTCTGCCGGATTTCGCGGCCAGGCTGCGAGCCGCTCTGGGCGTTGCTCGCTCAGACCTGAATCTGATCGCGCTGTTCGGCTCACCCAAGGCCAGAACCGAGGATGAGCTGGCTCACAGACTCCTGCGGCTGGGAGCCATCGGAGCTGTCGGTGGTGCTGTGGCGGGGTTCGCTGTATGGCTCCTCGGCCGCGACCAGTTCCCGTACGTATTCGTCCTGCTCACTCTTGGCTCTGCGGTGCTGCTTCCAGCCCTCGACTGGCTCCGGCTGCGGCGCGCTGCCGACCGATATCGAGCTCTGGTGAAGCGGCGGCTGCCGCGCCTCCTGACCGGCTCCCGGATGCTGCTCGAGAGCGGGTCCGCCACCCCGCAGCACGCACTGTCGATGGCAGTCACCGTTTACAGCGACCCCGCCGCCGACGTCCTCCGCGAGGCTCTCCGCGGCAAGGAGGTGGGGAGGACAGAGCTGGAGGAGTCGCTCGATCAGGTCGCTCACGAGTACGGCCTGGAGCCGCTCCATCGGCTGGCCGACGCCTTTCGAATCGGCAGCCGCTATGGCACTCAGATGGGAAACCTGCTTACCGACTTCGCGCTCGAGCTGCGGCGCGGCTGGCACGCCGAGTATCGGGAGCGGATCAGTCGGGCCCCTGTCTTGATGACGCTTCCCGCGATGGTGTTCTTCGTCCTGCCCCTGCTGACGCTCATCCTGCTGCTGGTCTTCACACCGCTGATGAAGACCCTCTCGGAGCTCTGAGGTGAGGCACGGTCAGGGGGGACAGAGCCTGGTCGAGTTCTCCTTCACGGTCGGCCTCCTGATGTTCCTGGTTGTGGCGACGGCTCAGGCGGCGATCTTCCTCCACTACCGCTCGAGTCTCGACCTGGCCACTCGTGAGGGGGCTTACGAGGGCAGCGTCGTCGGCCACGGCCCGAGCGACGCCGACCGCACGACCCAGGAGCTCTGGGCCAAGGTCGAGCCTGGCGGCGGCCCGGTCCAGGTAAGTGCGGTCCGGCAGGGGAACCTCGTGGTGGTCACCGCTCAGACCTATGCACCGGCCATCATGCCGCTGCCCGTCCCCCCATTCACCAGGCTCACGGTGAGCTCGCGGTCCGTACACACCGTCGAGCAGTTCGAGCCGGGGTCCCAGCCATGAGGCAGCAGTCGGGACAGGCGCTGGTCGAGTGGGCCGCGTCGGCTTTCGTTGTCATGCTCTTTGGCCTGAGCATCCTCGCCGTCGGCCAGGTCGTCGGCGAGTACATGGCGGTCCGAGCCGCCGCCACCCAGGCCGCGTTCGCCGCCGCCCGCGCCCCGAGCGACCAGGACGCTCAGGCGGCCGGCACTCAGGCGGCTCAGGAGGCAATCCGCGGCACTCAGGTCCAGCAGTTCAAGGTCACCATCTACACCGGCGGGTTCCAGCGCGGCGGAGTCCTCACGGCGACCGCGACCGGCTGTGTGAGCCTCGATGCGTTCCCCATCGCCTCCCAGTACCTGGGTCGCTGCCCGCCCCTTCGCTGGCAGTCACACGCACTGGTGGAGCCGTACCGGAGCCGTACGCCATGAGCGAGCAGAGGCGGCGCCAGCAGCAGGGTCAGGTCCTGGTCATGTCGGCGGCTGTCATGGCCTTCCTGTTCGTGCCCCTGTGTGTCTTCGTCATAGATACCGGCCTGGTGGCCGCCAGCTACGCCCAGCTCGGCGAGACGCTCCAGGCAGCTGCTGAGGACGGTGCCTCGAGCATCGACCAGAACGCCTACCGGAGCACCAACGGGCAGCAGGTGACCCTCGACGCTCCCTGTGCTCAGCAGACCGCCGATCGCTCTTTACACGTGAGCGGGATGCCCGGGCTTCAGTCGTGGACGGTCGAGGTGAAGGGCAACACGGTGACGACCACAGGTGTGGTCAAGCTGCCGCTCCTGGTGCTAGGAACGGCGTCTCTGAAGGAGTCTCGAAGTGCGAGCTTCGCCTATGGCCAGTAACGCTGCCGCTCTCCGGCCGCCACGCCGCTGGCTCTGGCTTCCGGCTTCTCTGGTCGCCGCAGGCCTGGTCTGGCTCGCGCAACTGCTCCCACCGCCCTCCGGCGACCGCGTTCGCCTCCGACTCGCCGAGATTCTCGTGCCAGCAGTTCTTGCGGCGGTAGCGCTCGCCATCGCGATGGTCGTCGTGATTGCGGTCCGCGCGCGGCTGCAGGATCACCTGCCGGTCGTACAGGGAGAGGAGCCTCTCCTCTCACCGCCGCGACTGCCAGCCGCCCGCCGGCGCCAGCCGGTTGTGGCGCTCGCAGGCCTCGAGTCCGGCGCCGCCGATTCGATCGCCTTCAACCTGGCTGTACTCGCAGCCGTCGCCGGCGAGATTGAGGTCGAGGGAGTCCGCCGCAGGCCCAGGCCTGCCTGCGTCCTGCCCGCAGGGCCATTCTCGGAGCGACTCGGAACGCGGGCGAATGCGCTGGCCGAGTTCCTGGCTGCGCATCCGTACCGGCTCAGCCCTGAGGTGGTAAGCCTTGCGACCTGGCATCCCTCTGGATGCGAGCTCTTCGCCCTCGAGCCAGGCAACCGTGGCGTCGAATACCTGAAGCTGCTGGTCCCGGCCCTGCGCCGCCTATACGACCTGGTGCTCCTCGCCTGCGACGTCGAGGACCGCTATCTGGCCGACTCGGCCGCAGAGTTGAGCGACAGCTTCATCGTTGTCGGCGCCGCCGGTTCATCGGATTCCGCTGCCGCGGCCGATTGGCTCGATCGGATCTGGTCGCTCGGGCTGGAACAAAAGTCTGGCCTCATCGTTGCCGGCAAGACTGCCGGTCGAGACCCGATGGGCGATGTTGCAGCTCGCTCTCTCTACCACGCCGAACTTCCAGGCGAGCCCGCTGTCGAGATCCTCGATTCGAGGGGACTGCCCTGGGCGATCGACCAGCGCCTGGCCTCGAGCCGCCAGCTCGAGCTGAGTGCACGGCAGCTGCTCCCACACCTTTTCAGTAGGAGCCACGCCGATGCGGCCTGATCCGGGGTTGCTGGTGGCCGCGCTTGCCGGATGGACGGTTCTTCTGCTCCTTCTGCCTAAGCGCGGTTGGCGCTCCATCGCCGACCGCCTTCGGGCTGCCGCGAGCGGCGAACGGAGCTACGTTTTCGGCCCGCCTGCTCGTACAGGCGGTCTGGAGTCGGACTACTTCGAGCGCCTCCTGCAGCTCGTCCGGCGGGAGCTGGGGAGGGCAGTCGAGCTCGGTCTGCCGGTTTACGTCGCAGCCCTTGCCGCAGAGCTGCGCGGACAGTCCAGACGTCGGCAGCTTGAAGGCGAGTGGCATCGGTCAGCCGCTGGCCTGCTGCTCGAACATCTGGAGGGCCGCCTCGACGCGGGAGAGCTGAGTCAGCAGCTTCACCAGACGGGGCAGGTGCCGTTCGCGGTCAAGCTCACCTGGGAGCCGCCGCACCAGGTCCTCATGCCTCCCATGGAGTGGCGGCTGGATTGGGAGCAGCGGCTGGCAACCGCGTCGCCAGGTACTTCGTCGGAGGAATCGCGGGCGGCAACGCCTTCGCAGGAACCACACCTCCTCGAGGTTCGGACCCTCGGCGGCCTCCGATTGCTGGCCGGCGAACAGGATCTCACCTCCGGCCTCCTGCGCCGGCCCGTTCAGAGCTTTGTCTGGCTCTATCTGCTGGTACGGGAGATTCGCAAGCCGGGCGATCGCATTAGCCGCGCGGCTCTCGCCGACGAGCTCTTCCCAGGCCTGGATCCTGATCAGCAGCGCGAGCGCCTCCGAAAGCGCCTGAGCGAGATGCATTCGCTCGTGCCCGAACCGCTCGCCGGTCGGGTCCAGGCCGACGGTGAGTACGTTTCGATCGACCTCAGCGGCTGCGGCCTCGATGCGTGGCAGCTGCTCGACCTGGCCAAAGAAGCAGCGTCGGCCGGTGAGCTGCTCCCGGATGGCCTCGCGGATGATGTCGAAAGGATCCTGTCGGCGGCCCGTGAGGAGTTCCTCCCCGATTGGGAAGAGGTGGAGCGGAGGGCGACCGGCGCCCGCGGCGTAGCCGGGGACCTCGTTCGCGAAGTGCGTGATTCGCTCGCTGCGGCCTACGTCAGCCTGGTCTCAGCTATTGCCGATAGCCACCTTGCGCGACGCCAGCCGGCGAAGGCGATCCCGCACCTCGAGGAGGCCCTCCTCCGGCGACCGGAGTCGGAAGCACTCGCGCTCAAGCTCTCAGCTGCCTATGACCAGAGTGGCCAACCGCGGGCCGCCGCTCGCCTGCGCGAGCAGCACGGGCTGACGGAGGCTTCGTGAAGCTCGGAATTCTTCAAGGAGGTGACAGAACGTGATCCGGCGGTTGCCCTTCGTGGCCCGCCTTGGCCAGCGAGGTCAGGCGATGGTTGAGTACGCGCTCATCCTGGTGCTGGTCGCGGTCATGGTCGTCGCGATCCTCACGGCCCTTGGCGCACAGCTCAAGACCGTGTTCGCGCACGTGATCCAGTCGCTCCGAAGCTAGGTCTCGGCGGGTAGATCCGGCTGGCCGGCCGGTCGGTTGGAGGGCGGCTGAGTTGGCGCGTGTTTTGGCGAGTGGATCGAGGTCGCGTACTCCTGACCGTTGATCGTGGAGACCTTCCACGCGCAGCGGCATTCACGACAGAAACCGCCAGCCGCCCTCGCTCAGGGCAGGATCGGTGAGCCTGCCCTGGCAGCCTTGGCATGGGCAGGTGTTGGTCGCGAGGGAAGCAAGGGCCCTCGGGCGATCGAACATGCGTTTGGCATCATATAGCCGCCCGCGCGCAGGGCGCGCGTCGAAGGACCCCGAGATCTTCGAGGTCGGCAGGATCGATCCACCACGTGAGGTCTTCGGCTCGAGCGGTGATCTCCAGCCTCCCGCTCGCCGGTTCGACGGTGCCGATCGCGATCACCTCTCGGGGATCGACGTCCGCCCTGGGCTACCGTGGGGTAGCCAGCTGGGTAGTTGTGGAGCATTCGGCTGGCCGCCTGTAGAGCTCGGTCCCGGTAGCGCCTGAGGTTCTCGGCGCCGATCACGTTTCCCTCGTGGTAGACCCGCAGAGCGCCCTGGCTCTTGACGGCCGCGACGATCGTCGAGCCCCGAGCCAACTCCGTGCATAGGGTCGACTCGGGGTGCGGCACGAACAGACTGAGCTTCGTCGGCGGGGCGAGAGATGATTCCACCGAGTCGGAGCCTACCGAATGCGGCACGGGCCCGACTGGCTGCCTTCGGGGCATCATCTGATCGTGGCTCTCCCGGCCATTTGGCATGTGACCAACAGCAGGCGCAAGTGCCTACTTGCGCCCAACCAACGATGGACCCCGGAAGTTCAAGCTGGAGCCGCGATACGAGCAAACCGGTCTGAAGGCCTAACGCGTCGCGTCAACCGCGGGACGTGGTTGCAAGCAGATAAACGAGGAAGCAAAGGGGCGCAGATTGATCGCCGAACGTGGTCCGGACGGCCTGCCGGAGATAACTAGGACCGCAGGCATTGGGTGGCACTTGATCAACGAATCAATTGAGCTAGAGCGCGTAGCGATCGAGTTGTTGGCGGTCACCCATTGCGAAGGCCGGCATACAGACAGGACAGTCGTGATCCCTCTCGACATAGATCGGAACTAGTCGGCTCCCACTGTAGTCGTAGCGCTGGAATCGAACGACTCGCCGGACCCCAGTGATGAAGCAGACAGCCTCGGTGACGGCGAGCCCGGCAACGGTAGTGTTTAGGGGCATCAGCGCCGCCTCGATCCGACGATCCTCGGCATAGCCTCGACTGAGCCGAATCTTGCGCAGACTCTCTGACTCGAGATCCTCAGCTGCCTCTCCGAAGTCGAGCTCATCGGCGCACGCCAGACACGGACCGCCAGGGACATGGAACGCCGTGCGTCCACCCATCTGCAGACCTCGAGCATCGGCTTGGACGCTGACCCCAATATCTAAGTATGGAATGAGGTGTGCGGCGGCTAGCTCAGCCAGAATCAGCCGGGCGCCATCGTTATCAACGCAGCCAATAATGAGATCAGCTCCTGCTAGGTGACGCAACGACTCGCGGGTACGAAGCGTGCCAGTGCGCACAATCATTGGCTGCTGTGCCAACCGCCGGATCAGACGCTCAGCGACCTCATCCTTTCGGCGCATTTTGCGCGCATCGGCGCGAGTTGCCGTCGCGAGGCGGTTCAAGTTGCTCTCCTCCACGACGTCGTCATCGACTAGGACGTACGACCGAACGCCGAGGTGGGCGAGTTGCTGGACAACCACACTGCCTGTCCCACCCAACCCAACGATCCCCACGCAAGTGTCAATCAGTCGGGCCTGACCCGCAGGACCGAGAGCTCTCAGTTGTCTGTCATGAACTCGAAGATCCGGAGACGGGCCCCGCTCGTATTCTTCGCGAGCTGAAACCCACGGGGGGATGTCAGCCCGCTCACCGACGGCGTGAATACGTAAAGTACGAGTCTGCGACTTGTCGAAGAAGGTACCTGCATAACTGTGCCGGCCCAATACGAGAGCGCCGAAGGCCTTGCCGCCGAGCTTCAATTGCACGTATCGTGCGTACGCTGGGAGCTCTGCTTGGTCAAGCGCCGAGAAGTCGACTCTGCGATCCGAACCAGGGTGAGTATGGACGTCGATGACGCCGTGGCCCGCTCCCTTCAGTTCCGCGAGCAAAGCAACTTTCGCCTGATCTCTCAGAATCAAGCCGAAGGCGTCCGGCTCGAGTTCTTCGTCTCGAAAAACTCTCGTCGACCGTAGGAGCAGTCGACCGTGTGATGGTTCGACTGCAAGGAAAGCTCCTCCCTCAGCGGGGGCCCTTCGCATCGTGTCCTCATGCAGAGCAGTCAGATCGGTGGCGCTTGCTACCAGTTCCATCGATCTAGGAACAGCTTTTAGCGAGAAAGTGCTCAATCGATGCCAGGTAACCGATGAGATTGTCACCCTTCTTCGGATCGGACGTCGCCCTCCAGGTTGGCCGACCGCTTGTATCGAACATATGGAAGGAAACCAGCAGCCAACCCGGCATCCCGATTGAAGTGGCATCGCTTGCGGGCAACCCGCCGTTCATCTGGAGGCTTGCAGGAACCAGAAAGCCATCTGGGCCTGTTGCTGGATAGCCTGCGGGAACCAGCACGCCGACTGTCGTCCGGTCTGCGTTATAGAGCTGGCGATCGAGATCGACGCCGACCTCGATCCTGTCAGGTCCATCGCGGTAGACGAGGTCCGGATAGACTTCGAGGACGTCGGGCCACTCAGCCGCCAGCCGAGGATGCACGCCTCACCCTCGCCGGTGGCGCACCGACGCGAAGAAGTTGTCGTTGGGCGAAACTTGGACTCGGCGGGCGGGCGGAATCGCGGTCTCGGAGCCGTCCGGCTCCTCCCGAACAAGCTTATCTCGCGGGCCGAGACCGCCAAGCTCTCGGAGCTCGGCGCCGGTGTACTCGCGGTCCTCAAGATGCCGCGGAGCCCCCTCGATGTTTACGGTTATGGTTGACATGGTCACCTCGGCTGCTACAGTTTCGACGGCTAGCGGCTAGAATTGTAGCATGAGGAGGTGCGGATGCCCGACCTAGGTAGCAGGTTGGCCGCCGCTCGAGAACGGGCAGGGTTCAGCCAAGAAGAGGTCGCTCTCGTGCTTGGCCAGCCTCGGCCCGTCATATCGAACTGGGAGGGCGGGCAGCGCACTCCGCCAGCCCATCAGTTGGCCCGGCTGGCGTCCGTCTACCGCGTGGAGCTGCAGGCTCTCCTCGGCGAGAAGCAACAGCCTCGGCCGAATCTCGAGCTCCTGTTATTCCGAGACGCGAGCGATCACCTTGAACCACGCGCCAAGTACGAGATGCAGCGCTTCCTTCGGCTTCTTGACGACTACGGGGACCTCTTGGAAGCGCTCAAGGAGCCACCGGGCCTGACTGACGCGCCTCTCCAACTGAAAGAGGGTTTCCAAACCAAGGAGGACATCCGGAGGAAGGCGGAGGAGGCCCGGGACTTTCTGCGGATAGGCCGAGAGGGTCCGGTGGGAGATCTAGCAGCCCTTCTTGACGTGTCTGGGATCGCGCTGGTCACTGCTCCTTTGGGTAAGGACCTTATGGCGAGCGTCTCGGGCGCTTTTGTCCCCCACCACCGGGTTGGCTTTGCCATCTTGGTCAACGGCGACACTCAGCCAGGCCGGCGGAGGTTCACGACCGCGCACGAATTGGCGCACGCTCTTTTCCATGGCGATCGGCCGTATGTCGCGTTTCCCCGACGTCCCGAAGCCTTTGAGCGGTTCGCAGACTTGTTCGCCGCGGAGTTCTTGGTTCCGGCCGCCGGTCTGAGATCGGTTGCTGAGCGGCTTGGATTCGATCGGATCACGGACGCTGAGGTTGTGGTTCATCTCCAGCGATACTTCGATGTGTCTTACGCGACGATGCTGTCACGGCTGAAAGCAACCGGTCTTATCAAGGAAGAAGATCGCGAGCAGTTGCGGAATGTGCAGCCGGTCTACGTTGCCCATCAGCTGGGTTATTCCGTCAGTGACGAGGAGTGGGGGCAGGAAGAGGTGCCTTGGGGATTCGAGGCACTGCCTAGGAGGTTGGTGAGACTACTGCGACGCGCTATCCGTGAGCAGCTGATCACGGTGTCGAGCGCTGCCGCAATCACCGGGCTGGCTGAGGACGAAGTCGAAGAACTCGTACACGATCGCCCGACTGAACCTGCACAGGTCGCCGAACTTGAAGTCCTCAACTCAGCCGCCGGATGACATCCTGGTCTGCGACACAACCGCAGTCCGATACTTCACCCTCGTAGATCAGTTAGATCTTCTCGCAGGCCTATCAGACGGTCGGATCCGCGTGCCTAGGGAGATATTCGATCCCGGTGAGGATCTCACCCTTCCCGAAGATCTGCTTAGCGAGATAGGTCGGACCGAGCGGTATTGGGCGCGAAAGAAGGGCCCCTCCGCCGGAATGCACTGGAGCCGCTTCCGAGCGCTTAGGCTCAGGACAGACATAGAGGTAATTGACCTGACGCTGGCTGAAGCCAACATCGCAGCAGAAGTAACTGGCCGGAATTACCTTCGGCAGTTCGGAAGAGCCGGCAGGCTCGGCAAGGGCGAAGCATCGGTGATCGCCCTCGTTGAGAGCAGAAAGTGGGTTGCAGTCGTAGATGATGCCGCTGCACGCGACATCCTACTGGGACGCGCCACGAATGCTCGTGTCTTCACGACGACCGAGGTGCTGCGCCGAGCGGCATTCCAAGGCAGTGTAACGAGCCCGATGGCGGAGCAAATCTACCAGACCATGCGCCAGTTTGGTTACTGGGGACCTGAACATCTGTGGGTGGTGTGAGAACATTAAGAGGTCCCATTCCGACGCTAGCAGAAGGGTGGATCGCCGCGGAGGATAATCGCGAGACTCGCGCGATTATTCAGCCCCCGCAGTTCCTCAACGCTGGGTCTAGGAGACCAACTCTTTATGAACGCAGAGCTACCCGTGACTATAGAAGAGATCGCAGGTAGGTGCCAGGAGCTTGGCGTGGAGCTGCTCGAAGTGCTGTCAACGAACGGCCGTGGTAGTCGCTTTGTCGCCCGGGTTCGCACTCATGATGAAGCTGATGCGATCCTGAAACAGCGGCGCGCTGCCCGGCCTGGCGAGCGTGCTGCGCTTCAGGCTTGGGGCCTACGGGAGGGTCCGCAAGGCTCCTAAATGACTACGGAGATGATGTGCTGCTTATCGAGTTCCTCGGCGGCGAGCCGCTGGCTGTTCGTCTTGAGCCAGCCGGTCCCTGCAGCTTTCATGATATCGGAAGAACCGGAGTTCGGTTGTGACTTCACTTATTACACCCCTGCGTGCGACGCGGACCGTCGCGATGCGCTGGAAACCGGCTCAGCTGCGGCGTATCATGATCGTGTGGCAACGCACGAAGCAGAGGACTGTCCGGACGGAACGACCGCTGCGAGCGATTCCGACGATTCTGCGATTGTGCAGGATCAGAGCGGGGAGGATCCGCTGACGGTCGAGCTGTTAGAAGACTTCGACGAGGGCGAGGGCTATACGGAGTTGCTTGACATTTGGACGTACTAGCGATTGCACCATGTGGGTCTGAACCAGTCCAGTAGCTCGTCCTCGGGTGGCGCCATGACGGCGCTCGCACAGCGAGCACTTGACGCCGCTGGCATTCGTGAGTCGGTGGACTTGGTGACTCCGATCTCGGACGAGAACGCGGTCAACCGCTCCTACTTGGTCCAGCTCCATGACGGTCGGCGGCACGTCCTTCGTCAGTACCGCTGGCCCTACGACCAGCCTGACGAGCTGCGCCGGCCCGAGAAGGAGGCGTGGCTCGCTGAGCTGTTGGTCAAGCACGGGGTCCCCGCGCCCAGAACGCTCGCCCGGGTCCAGTACAACGGCGGGACGGTCGTGCTGCGAGAGTTTCTGCCCGGCCGCGCCCTGGGCGACCTGCCCCCCGCATCTTCGTCGGACGCATGGCGCGCGGCCGGAGAGACTCTGGCACGCATTCACAACATTCGCATTGGGTCGACCGATCGCGCTGGTGTCATCATCGGAACTGAAGTGCGGCCATTCCAGGAGGGAGGTTGGGGCGAGTGGCACCTCGCTAATGCCCTGGCGCACTCGCGGCGCATCGCCGCCCGCGGCCATTACCATGTCAAACCTGATCGTGTAGCGCGCCTGTTTTCCCGCGCGGTGCAACTGCTGGACGCTCGGCCCATACGGCTCCTGCACAACGACACTCACGCGTGGAACATCCTAGTTCACCAGGCAGAGGGGAGGTGGCGCTGCACGGGCTGGCTGGATTGGGAATTTGCTTGGATGGGCGATCCTGCCTGGGATGTTGCGCGGCTCGATCTCTTTCGCATCCGGGACATCGGCAAAACGCCGCCGGCGTTCCAGGAGGGCTATGGGGCAGCGCGCGTGCCCGTAGTCAGCGAACTCTACGAGCTGGCAATCATGCTGTGGATGTCGAACCAGGCGGACGACGGCGACACGACGCTACTACCGACGTACCGCAACGCGCATGAGTACCTACTCCACGCCGACGCCACCCTCATGACGCTCGAGGACGCCATCGGCTGTTGAGGGAGAATCCCAATTCTCCTTCGAAGGCCGGTAGGCGTGGGGTTGCCGGAAGAATGAGCTGGAGGGTTGAGCCCGCCCGCGGTCCCCTTGCGGCACTGCTGCTGCAGTCGCACGGCGGTGCCGACGCTACCAGCGTTCTCGGCAAGTGCGACGTGGCGATCTTACTGGCCGGCCGGATACGACGGCTGCGAGCCCTTACTGACGGCGTGCGGATCACGCTAGTCGATTCCGACGTTTCCCCCGCCGGCGGGCTGGCCGCATACCTTTGCGCGATGTCCGAGGAGCGTGTCCGGCTGGAGGTTTCATGGCGCATCGAGCGCGACCGCTGCACCGTCGCGATCTCATCGCCCGCGCTGGCTGCTGTTACGCTGCCTCACGCCCGGGTGGCCTACGGCCAAGAGGTCCGCATCCCGTACCTGCATTGGACCGGCACCGATGACCACGTTCGCGTCTTCCGGTTCGAGGCGGAGACGGCCTGGGCCGGCCGGTACGTCGTCGCCAGCGTCGCCCTGGCCGAGTCGGGTGGCTACACGATCCGCCATCACGCCCTCTGGTTCGGCCCCCAGCCAGGTGGCACGGCCGTGCTCGACTTGCGCGTGTCGAGTCGCCTACGTGACCTGTTCCCGCAGGCATATGCCGGCCGCGCTCCCGGCTATGACGTCTTGCGCGAGCGTGTGGTCCTTGACTCTTGCCGCGACGTGCCATTCTGGCAGGAGGAGGCTACCTGGCGGGCGCTGGCCCAATACAGCTTGGAACACGTGATCGCCGTCCGCCACGCGTGGCAGCAGCGCGGCTATGACCGGGGCTACCCGGAGGTGCTCCCGGCCAACGCCGAGATGGGCGGCGACGAGGGTCTTCGTGCGTTGTCGAGGACCGCCCGCTCGCTCGGATGGCTCTTTGCGCTGCATGAGATGTACGCAGCCAGCGTGGAGTCGGAGCACGAGGCCGATTTGGCCACATCGCTTACCGGAAAGCGGATTCTGTTCATGCTCGACCCCACCACCGGCGAGCAGCTGTACGAGGTGGCGGTCGAGCGCGCGGCCCCGCTGGCTGGTCAGTGGTCGCCGCGCATCCACGAGCGATATGGCACCTCCGCCGCTTTCCTCGATGTGCACCCGGCGGTCGCTCCGTGGCGGCTCGCGCACGGCACCGGCGACCAGCTGTCGGGGGGCATTAACGCCGCCCAGGCGCCTGTTCGCGCGCTGATCGACATGGTCCGGCAAGCCCACGAGGGGCCGGTCCTTGGCGAGGGCGGAATGCATCTCCACTGGGCTGGCGACGTGGACGGGGTCGAAGCCGAAGTCGAGGGTGGGCGCGCGGCCCCGCTGATCGTCGACTTCGCGCTCGCGCACGTTGGGCCGCGGACCGTTTGTCATGGGCTGGGCTACTACGCGAGGTGGCTCCCTTGTGAGGTGAATAGCCGGCTGCCGACCGATGCGATTGACGCGTACCGCGCCAGGGAGGTCGCGTTTGGGCACGCCGCCTACATCGCATCCGAGTACCTCTGCCACCACCCGCGAGAGGCGGTCAAGGAATACCACATCGTGGGAACCCTCCAACGGCTCTACGTAGGCACGCTCGCCGAGACGATCGAGTACGAGCTCGACGGCAAGCTCCTCCCGATTGAGGAGGTGCTGCAGCGGACGGGTTACCCGCCCCGCCTGCGGGTGCGTTACAAGAACGGCCTGGTTGTCTACGTGAACGTCGGCCACCGGGAATGGAGGCCACTGCCGTGGGCCACTCTGGGCCGCGATGGATGGGTCGCGGCTGCACCGGGCCATGTCGTCGCCGGCAGCGCTCACATTGCCGGCGCGAGGCGGGACTTCCTGGTCGGCCCCGACCGGGCCCTGGTCGATGCCAGGGCGGACGAGGACGGCGACGGGGCTGCCATTTGCATCGGCGTCCTCCGAACAAACTCGTGCGTCTTGCTCACTCAGAGGGCTCCTCATACTCTCGTGGCACAGCTCGTCTTTCCAAGACCTCGGTCGTTCGCTGAGCTCGACCTGGCGGGGGCAGCGCTATCGTTGAAAGGCGTCGCGAGGGCCTCCGCCGTCATCGAGCTGCCGGGGGACGCCGTGGACCTACTGCAAATCTTGGAGTGGCCGGGTGCGTAGGCTGCTGTATGCAAATCGCAAGCTGCCTGTTCCCTTCGCCAGAGGCGGCGACGCGTGGGATGTCCACGAGTGGCTCCTCGGGCTATCGCATTCAGTCGCGTGCACGCGCATCGCGATAGTTCCCCGGGGAGTGGACCTGGAGGCGGTGGTGGGCGCTTTCGCGGCCGTGGGCCTGCTGGCTCGCCCGTCGACGGCGGCCGGGCGGGTCGCGTTCGAAGTCGCCGATCTGGCGGGGCGTGCGTACCATCTGGTGCTCACCGTGGAGGCGGACGTGCTAAGTGTGGTCCGCGAACACCTACGCTCCCGACAGCCCGACGCGGTCGTGACCGCCCAACTTGGGTCAGACGAGGTCGCGCAAGAGTCGCTCGCGCGCGGCGTCCGGTGCTTCGTCGTGATCAACCATGTAGAGGATGCGCGAGACCGCTTAGCCCGGCTGGCCGACGCCGGCTGCACGCTGATCGCCGGCTCCCGTTTCCTCCAGGAGCATTACGCCGAGCTCCCCACTGTGCTGGTACAGCCAGCAGTCGACCCAGAGCGCTACCGGGTTCGTCGTCCGGATGTGGGCTGCGCGACGATGATCAACCCAATCCCTCCGAAGGGCGGCGCCACGTTCATCCGGCTGAGCCGGCAACTTCCGAACGTCCAGTTTCTTGCGGTGGAGGGCTGGTCCGACTTGTCGATGATGTTCGCCCGTAACCGCCGACACAACCTGCGCTGGCAGGCCTGGCACCCGGACATCCGGCACGCCTTCCGGCAGACGCGGGTGCTTCTGGCGCCGTCCGTCTGGCCGGAGGCCTTCTGCCGCTCGGTTGTCGAGGCCCAGGTGTCCGGCATCCCGGCGATCGTGTCCGGGCGGGGCGGACTGCCGTCCACGATTGGCGCCGGCGGCATCGTCGTCTGGGACCCAGAAGACCTGGCCGGGTGGTGTGCAGCCACACGGCGGCTGTGGGACGATGAGACTCAGTACGCATATCTATCGCGTTTGGCCATCGAGAACGCTCTTCGCTTCCGACCCGAGACGAGCGTCCGCGCTTTGGCCGCTGCGCTTGAGCTGTAGATGAGAGCAGGAGCGGGTTCCATATTGCTCGTGGCAGGAAAGACAGCAAAGGGCGGTGACGTCGGTAGACGAACCGAAGCAGATTGGCAACCTTCAGGTCGTGACGATGACCCGGTAGCGTGACCAAAGGCAGCCAGCCGCAGCGGAGGAAGGTCTGGCGCAGCTCGATGACCGGCCTCCAACCGCAGTCGTACTGGAGACACATGCCAGGCCCCGGTATCCAGGGTCGATGGGTCTGGCGGTGCCCGGCCGTACAGGCGGCCTTGCCTGCGGCCATCCACCGGCGCACGGTGCGCCGGTCGCGGGCGAAGGCCATGGGCCACCAGCCGGTCGAAGGCGAGTCAGCGCAGATCTTGGCGTGGGATGCGTCCACGCACTCCTCGATCTTCTCGGCATGCTGGTCAACGAGGCGGGGCCGCCGAGACTCGACCGGAGGATCATATCCAGCGTCGCGCCGGGCAACGTAGTGGGCGACGGTCTTGGCGTCGCAGCCTGGCAGCTCGGCTGCTGAGCCGGGGCTGCGGGTGAGTTCAAAGCTTCGGGTATTTCCACGATCTCCTTATGTTCTTGGCTACTGCTCTTCTCCGACGCATGGCAGGGACGTTCTGACTCTGAGTACGCCATCGACGGCCGCGCGGTGGACAGGGGCGGAGAGATTTGCAGTCCACCCACCCGGAATTCCGTATCCGTCTGCTGCGAGTAGCTACATCCGCGCTCAGGGGCCTGTTCGCGGACACTGCCGGTCTGGTCGAGGCTGCGAGCCGGTCGTCGACCGCCTCGCAGAGGCGGCGTCGGTGAAGATGCGCATCGACTCGCCGAGGGCGACGTTGGGGTGACTAGGATGCTGCCTGTTCGTTACGCTCAACGAGGATCCGGAAGGCTCTGCCGAACACGGCGGGACCGGTCGCACAGTCTCAGGGAAGCGTCGCGGGTGGTCCGTGAGCGTTTCAGCATTCACCTACTGAGGACTATTAGGGGTTCCACCAGACAAATCGGTGTCCTCAGTCGCTCTGTCCAGCAGGCGATTGCGTCGGTAGTGTTGTCGCCGTTATCCAAGAACACGCACATGTGATGGATCAACTCCAAACTGTTTGATGATGCGTGGGTGGAAGGAAGTCGCGACCGCGCCAACAACATCTTGACCAAGCTCGTGATTCGAGAGCCAATAATGTTGACTACCTACAACGCCCTGAATTACATCTCCACCTGAGCGTACCAGCCGAATTTCTGACATAGGGAGTGCCAGTCCGAGCCCTGCCGCTTTTGCGACGGCCTCTTTGAGCACCCATACCCGAAGCGGGGACGATGTTTCGCTTGGGGAGAACACCAGCTGAAGCTCCTCTGGAGTGCAGATGTCGCTAGCGAAGCCTGGGAAATCGCGACGCACGGACTCTATATCTATACCCACCTCCCCGCTGGCGCTGACCGCGACGGCTAAGGCGCCGCCGCAATGAGCAGCGGAGAAGGACAGGTTCGTTGCTCCTTCGAGTCGTGGCTTCCCGTGAAGGGGGTCGCCACACAGCGCACAATTCGTATTAAACATTAGAGCCTCGGGGCCAACACCCTGGTAACGGGCTAACAGAGAACGGACCATAGTGCGATGCGCGATCCACTGAGCGCTGAGGTTTCGGACCCGAAACCGATCAGCCCGTAGACGCTCCGCGATGGAAAGTGCAATCTGTCGTTTTGGACGCCAGGCGGCCCACCCGAGCGTGCTATGGAAGAACCACAGATCGAGCACATTTTCGGGCGGTAGCGGCAGGGTGCTTGCGAACATATGGGTTACAAACCTGTCACGTCTGCTGCGCCAAGGCGTGCAGAATATGACACGCTGCGAACCTGAGGGCCAGACACCTGTTCTAGCCTGCGAGATACTCCTTTGGCAAGTCGCTTTCTGCCGCTAACGTCGGTGTGGGCGTCTTGCCACGAGCCATTGCCCGTATCTCGTCGCCGGCGGGGCTGGAAAATGACGGCGCAGAATCCATGCTGAGACTCTCTTAACTAGCTGGCGGGCGACTAGTGGACGTCGGCCGGGACGAGATTGACCTCCTCTATTTCGGGCCGATCAATTCCGGCTATCTGCGTCAAGTACGTGCCGAGCCGCCCTCTCCTCGAAGCAGGCCCTCACCGAGCCGTGGATCACGAGAGGCAGTTGGCCGGCGGGACGGAGATTGCAGCACGCGCTCGAGGACGTCCTTGATCATCCAAGCCCGCGCTCCAGGTTGTCCGTCCGCTCCTTGACGTCGGGAGAAGGGATCACATAATCGCCGTGCTCGGGTTCGTTCCACACTGCTCTCAAACCAAGCACGAAGGTGGCCAGCCGAAAGGTCGTCGACACTGGCCGCCATCCTCGCGAGGGATCTCTGGCTTTCGGAACGTCATCGGGCTAATGCGGGAACCGAACTCGATGCGCGTGGTCCATTTCGGTGGCCAAGATGGAGAGATCCAGGTCTCGATGTGGGGTCGCTCGGCGCCACTTGGCGCTCTGCTAGCCACCGTGTGGCCCAAGGAGAACTGGCCTCGGTGGTCCCTGCGCCACGTCGAGTCCAGGCCGAACGCGGTCGACGTCGTGGCGGTGACGCCGCCAGTTGTTCGCAGGTCTGTCCCTCCGGAGCCACGATCATGATTCCGACGCGTGGCATCATTCATCAGTTCCCATCGGGTCTCGAGCCCGAGGTGCTCCCACTGGGCCATCATCGAGTTGAGGCAGTGGGCGCGCGGGCCCGCTCGGCGGGTTTCGTGGAGTGGCCGGCATCACCACCCGTATGTCTGGAAGGAAGCGGTCAGGTATTCTGGTTGGCGCTGAAGCGACGGGAAGCACTGGCGGGCGCTGGCCAGCTTCGTATTTGCCCGGCTGACCCACTATCCCTCCTGGCGGTGGCTGGTCCTGGCCACCTCGTCCACAAGCTGTCGGCGCTCCATCCGCTCCTCCACCGACGCCCAGTGCCACGGGATGCGGCTGCCAAGCCACCGTGAGAATCGCTCGGGGTACTGCGCGAGGACGTCCGCTCCGAGCGCGTCCAGGTAATTCTCGTTTTGCCAGCGGTAGGTTCCGCGGTTGAAGTAGGCGGCGATAGTAAGACGGAGGCCGGGCGCGGTCCGGGGGAATGCGCCGTGCCAAGTATTGCCGTGAAACAGGATGATTGACCCGGGCGGCGTCTCGACCGGGATCGCGAGGTCGTCCCCCTCGCCGGGGACGGGCATACGGCACAATCGGTGGCTGCCAGGCACGATTGACATGGCGCCGTTCTCGCGCGTATACGGCGACAGGATCCAGTGCAGGTTCGCGACCTGAGCGTAGCGCGGCAACGGGTTGGGTGACTCATCGTCGCAGTGGAGCTCGCGTCCGCTATCCCCAGGGCCGCGGACGAAGGCCGTCACCGAGCTGACGGTTGCGCTGGCGCCTAGCAGGTAAGTGACCAGTGCCTCCGACACCGGATGCAGGATCAGACGGCGGAAGAGATCGCCACGGGTCAGGAGCATAGGGAACCACTTATGTACGGGTGTGCCATCGAGCCTACATCCCCGCTCTCGGTCGATGGGTGACCCCACGGCCTGCTCGGCAATGTCGACCAGCGCTTCGGCCAGCTCAGTCCGCTCGCGCTCAACCAAGACCCCCTCGAGTACGGTGAAGCCAAACGTCTCCAGTTCCGCAATCGCGGGCTCCAGGCCTAGCCCCCGGATCTCGCGGTAGACCTCGTTAAGCCCCGCCGTCGCTCTCCAGTCATGGATCTCCATTCACCACACCCCCAAGTGCATCCGGGGCCGCCGCGCTCCGCCGACCGTAGAGGTCATCGAGGACGACCGTTACCTCGACTGCCTGTCGCAGCCAGGCAGCGCGGACAACGGCCGCATGATTAAGCCCTGAGAGGAGCTCCCCCCACTCACGACGTAGGGTCGTCAGCGCGTCGTCGTCATAACTCAGCCGGGCTGTCGTAGGGGCGCCGCTGTCGGCGCGCACGTGCGTGACGCGCTGGTGGGGGCCGTAGCTGCCGCCGAGGCCTTCGACGACGATAGCGCCGCGCTTACCGAACAGTTCTATCGAGAATAGGTTCTTCCACTGTGTCCAGCTCACGTGGATCTGGCCCACGACATCGCCGTGGCGGAGCGTTACGAATGCGTTGTCCTCGACCGTACCGCGGCCCCAAACGGCGTCCTGGAGCTCGCACGACGCCCCCGTGACCGGGCCCGCGTACCAGAGGGCAAGATCGATCGCGTGGCTGCCCTGGTCCATGAGCTGTCCGCCGCCCGAGATGCTCGGATCCATTCGCCAATCGTCGCCGTAGTCAGGACGGCCGCCATGGCCGTGTCGGATTCGGTAGTTAACGAGGTCGCCGACCGTGCCAGCGACCAGCGCCTCACGAGCGTCGCGCAGGCCATCGAAGTAGCGATAGTTGAAGCCGACCTTGAGCAGCGCGCCAGCGCTCTCCGCGACCTCGATGAGGGACTGCAGCGCGGACAAATCACATGCGGCTGGTTTCTCGACCAGGACGCACGGCACGCTCTGCAACGCGCAAAGGGCAATAAGGTCCTTGGACGCGTTGGGGGTGCTGACGACCACGATATCGATATCGTCCCGACAGCACGCGTGCCATGTCGATGCCGCCTCCGCAGCCAGCCGCCTAGCGGCGGCTTGCGCCCGCTCGGGCACCACGTCGTGCACCCGCACCACACGCGAAGCAGGATGCGCGTGGGCGACGTCGGCTCGCCGCTGACCCATCAGGCCTAGTCCGACGACTGCAACGCGATACTGTGCCACGCTTTGGACCCGTTCTGTTCGATGTAACCCACCGACGCCGAGATGTTTTCGATCGGAGGTTCCATTCTGAATTGACGGACGTGTCCAGTCTAGCTTGACGGCCCATATAGCCCTGTGCTGTTCTACCTCCAACAGGCAGCGTAGGTCCGCGATCCAAAGAGACTCGCGGGCTCCAGTTGACTGCGGGGGTTGCGAAATGAGTGCACTGAGGACAGGCGTGCTGCCGAAGTCCGGAGAGATGAGTCGCGTGGCCGTCATACCGGCCGCAGCCGGCATTGAGGAACTTCGATCACTGATTCGGCACACGCGCGAGATGGTGCGACAGATCGGTACGGCACGTGAGGCTGCTGTCATGGTGCGTAGGGCTTCCGCAACGAGTTCGATGATTGGCGAGGCGCTAAAAGCCTGTCAGGTCCTTGAGGCGGACCAGTTCGCCCTCCGCCACGAGGCCGCAGATGCCCTGCTCCGCACTCAGCGCCGGGCGGGAGAGCTGATTCGCGAGATCGAGTTAAATCCGGGCGGTAGGCCACGAAAAACCGCTTCAACACAAGCAGAGGTTTTGCCTCGGCGACCGACGCTGAGCGAACTTGGCATCACGGCTCACGATTCGCTGAGATGGCGCCAGATCGCAGCGGTGGCGTCGGCCGCGTTCGAGGAGTACTTGCAGCGGTGTCTCGTCGAACGCCGCGAACTCACTGGAAGCGGTCTGCTCGCCTATGCACGAAGGGTGGCCGGTGACCGCGCCGATCCGGATGCGGTAGACGGCCGTTTTCCAAGTGCTCCGCCAGCGCAATACGCTGCTTACATCAGGGCGGATCGAACTCTTCGCTCGCTGCTTTGGCTGGACCCTAGCCTTGTGGCCGCGGCTGTTGAAGTGGCTGCGAAGGACCAGCTGCTTGACAGTCTTGACAGATACCTCGCCTGGTTTACGGATCTTCGGCAGGCGATTGAACCGTCCTGATTGGATCTAAATGTCGACGGCCACATCGCTGGAGCCCGGATCGGGGTTCCAGGCCTGCACTCGACGGGAGTCGGGGGATTGAGGCGGTCGCCGTTGCCCGCCGTTGAGTTGGCTGTCGTGACTGCTGCCGGACTCGGTACTCGAATGCAGCCGGCAACGAGAACCCTGCAGAAGGAACTGCTAACGGTCGTCGACCGGCCAGTGCTGGACTACATATTCGCGGAGATCGCAGAGTGCGCCATACCGCATGCGTTCGTGGTGGTAGGGGACCGTGCTACCGACGTACAGCGATTCGTGGAGCGGACCGAGCTCCCCGCGCTTACGGGCTCCGAAGAACTTTTGGGCGGGCCATTGCGGCACCTCAAGGTGACCTCGTCCAGGCCGGTGCCGCCCATCGGTCTGGGCTACTCGGTGCTTGAGGCCCGTACGGTTGCGGCGTCCGGCGCCTTTGCGCTGCTGCTGGGCGACAACATCATCTCAACGCGCGTGCCGGTACTGCGCACGCTGCTCGCGGTGCACGCCCGCACCGGGTCCGCGGTAGTTGCGCTCACGCGCATCCGGCCCGAGGTGAGCATGCTCTACGGCTGCGCCGTCGCCACCGAGACGAAGGTGGACGGGGTAGTGGCAGTGCGGGGCCTGGTCGAAAAGCCACCGCCGGGAGAGGCACCGTCCGACCTCGGCGTGATCGGACGCTACGTACTCACGCCCACCGTCTTCGACGTGTTGGAGTCGCTCGGACCGGGTCGGCAGGGCGAGGTCCAGCTCACCGACGCGCTGGATGTCCTGGCCCGTCGGAGCTCCCTGCTCGGGGTGGTCTTCGACGACGCGCGGTACGACGTCGGGACCAAGATCGGGCTTGTGGACGCCACGGTCGGCATCGCGCTGGAGCGGCCGGACCTGGCTCCGGAGGCCGTGAAGGCGGTGTCTTCGCGCCTGCAGTCCGCCCGTCTGCGCCTAGCGCAACCGGACTCGGCCGAGCACGCGCGCGATCGGCCGAGAACGCTAACGCGGCGGCGGGGTCCGGCGGAGGCGGACGACCGCTGCGGCCAGGCTTCAGCGGATGGCTAGCCACTCCGGAGCTACCAACCCAAACGAGACGGTAAGCGAGGCGCGCCGCCGGGCGGGCGCTTCTCGGCCGCCAGATCGACCTGCCGCGGATCGGGCAGTCGGTCAGCGCGATTGGGAGCAACAGCTCCACCTTCCTGGTCCTAGGCCTGATGGTCCCGGAGCTGCACGTCGGCGGGATGGCGACGGGCGTCCTCGGCGCACTCCTTTGGATGGAATCAAGTACTCTCTCCGAGACCGCAGGCGTCTGGCTGGACGAGCCTCCCCGCCGCCGGGTTATGGTCGCGCCGGACCTGGGCTGGGCGAGTGGCATCGGCCCGCTGGGTCGCCGTGGACTCGATTCCAGTCGGGCCCAACAGCCACTGCCGAACATTCTCCTCGCCGCGCGTGCCGGCCGTTCATTCGAGCCGCTGCCGCGGGACACGCCAGCACAAGATGGCGTAACCGCCGGGGTCCGGTCGTTCGGGGGATCGGCTACACGGAGTGGCGGAGGCGACGGGCGGCAAATGGCCTGACACTAATCGAAGCTCGTTGCGCGGCACATAGCGTGCACGCGGCACGCGCACCAGTGGCCTCATGGGAGTTCACATGAGGCTGCGCCCCGCCGTCTTCCTGGACCGCGATGGCGTAATCAACGAGCCTGTCGCAGTCGATGGGGAGCCGCGCTCGCCTGCCGCCGTGGACGAACTGGTGCTGGCCGAGGGCGTGGTCGAGGCGTGTCAGCGCATGCGATCGGCCGGCCTGCTGTTGGTGGTGGTAACCAACCAGCCCGAAGTTGCACGGGGCCGCATACGCGCTGAGGCCGTGGACGCGATCCACGCGGAGCTGTGCCGGCGGGTGCCCATTAACGCGGTCTTCGTCTGTCCGCACGACGACGCCGATCGCTGCGCATGCCGCAAGCCCAGCCCTGGCATGCTGCTCCGCGCCGCTCGCGAGCTGGACGTCGACCTGGATCGCAGCGTAATGATCGGTGACCGCCGGCCAGACATGGACGCCGGCCGGCGCGCGGGCTGTGCGACCGTCCTGATCGCCCGCGACTACGCCGAGCCGAGACCGAGCGCCGACCTGTCGGTCGCATCGCTGCTCGACGCGGTACCGTGGATCTTGGACCGCACGGCGGCAGCTGTTCCCTCGCTGTGGGGGCTGAAAGTGAAGATCTTTGCAGACGGGGCCGACGAGGCGGCGATCATCCGGCTGGCCTCCGATCCACTCATCAAGGGCTTCACCACTAACCCCACACTGATCCGGGCCGCCGGCGTAAGCGACTATGAAGGCTTCGCCCGCCGGTTCGTGCGCACTGTGCCTGGGCGGCCCGTCTCGTTCGGGGTGATCGCCGACGAGCCTGACGAGATGGCTCGGCAGGCGCGCGTTATCGCCTCCTGGGGCGACTGGGTGTACGTCAAGATCCCGGTTACCACCACGCGAGGCGAGCCGTGCACAGAACTGGTGCGGCGGCTTGGAGCGGAAGGCATCCGCCTAAACGTCACAGCACTACTCACGCTGGAGCAGATCCGAGCCGCCGCGGAGTCCCTGGCGGAGGCGTCGCCCAGCTTCATCTCCGTCTTCGCCGGGCGGATTGCCGACACCGGGCGCGACCCGGTGCCGCAAATGCGCCGGGCACTGGAGATCGTGGCCCGGAGTCCGCACCTGCAACTGGTCTGGGCCAGCCCGCGCGAGGTGCTGAACGTAATCCAGGCCGATGCGATCGGCTGTCACGTGATAACGCTGACCAGCGAGCAACTCCGCAAACTGCCGATGATCGGTAGGGATCTGGACCAGGTCTCGCTAGACACCGTCGAGATGTTCCACCGAGACGCCCAGTCGGCGGGGCTCACGCTTACTGGCCACCCGTGATCGGGGCCCTGAAGCCGCCGTGCTGATTGCCCGAGCGCCGCTGCGTATCACCCTCGGGGGCGGGGGGACGGACCTGCCCACCTACTATCGCCGCTTCGGCAGCGTGGTCCTTGCGGCCGCCATCAACCGTTATGTATACGTCGCGATAAGCCGCACCCTGACCGGGGACTATGTGCTCCGACACGCGGAGCTCGAGCGCGTCCACGAGATAGCCGAGATCCGCCATCCGATCATCCGCGAGGCGTTATCCATCCACCCTATCGGGCCGTCAGTCGAGATCGTCAGCCTCGCCGATGTCCCGAGTGGCACCGGATTGGGCTCGTCGGGCACGTTCACGGTTGCGCTGCTGCGGGCTCTGCACAGGTTCCGGGGCGAGCGCGTGAGTCGGCCGGCCTTGGCCGAGGCGGCGTGTCAGATCGAGATCGACCGACTAAACCGCCCGGTCGGCAAACAGGATGCGTACATCGCCGCGTTCGGCGGCCTAACGTGCTTCGAGTTCCAGCCCGACGGAAAGGTTTGCGTGGCCTCGCTTGCGGTATCCGACCGGACGACCCGCGACTTGGAAGAGCACCTCGTCCTGTTCTTTACCGGCCGAGTGCGGGATGCCAGTCTCGCGCTGGCGCATCAGCGCGCCTCGTCCGAAATAGGCGAGGCCACGATGATGCGCAACCTGCACGAGGTGGCCCGACTGGCCTTGGCCGCGCGGCACGCCCTTGAGGTCGGGGACACACAGAAGTTCGCGGCGGTGCTGCATGAGCAGTGGCTCCTGAAGTGCGCGCGAGGGGCTGCAGTGTCGACTGCCGAGATCGACGGCTGGTACAAGATGGCGCTAGCCCATGGGGCAGTCGGCGGCAAGCTGGTCGGTGCCGGCGGCGGGGGTTTCCTGATGTTCTACGCGGACGACCCGGACGCACTGCGCGCCGCGATGACGGCTGAAGGGCTCGTAGAGCTCCCGTTCGCATTTGACCGAGAGGGCGTCACTGTCAAAGTCGAGTGAGCGGTGTAGATTTCCCCTCTTCGCAGGAACTCACGGCTGCAGTTCGTTATGGTCGCCGAGGCTTGTACCGCGATGTCTACCTGCACGTGTGATGGACGTGCCGAACGTGGTCACCATCCGCCTCGCGAAGGACGTCCAGCTCAGGGTTTCCTCGATCCACGTGCGGGCGTTAGAGGCCCGCTCGCGGTGCGCGTTCGGTGCGGCCAGCACGTCTAGCGTCGCCCGCGCGAGCAGGTCGGCACTCGGTGATTCCACGAGAACGCCCCACTGGCCGTCGCCGAGCAGTTCAGGGATGCCCCCGACCCGCGTCCCTACAACCACGCAGCCGTTGGCAAGTGCCTCTGGGACAACGGCCGGGTACGGATCGTATCGGCTGGGGACCACACACACCGCGGCACGGGCGTACTCCCGCTGCAGCTCCTCCGGGCTGAGCCAGCCCGTGAACACGACTCGGTCATCCAGCCCGGCATCACGGACGCGTGTCTCGAGCTCACCGCGGAGCCGGCCGTCCCCAACCACGTGCAGCTCCACGTCGGGCCGCTGCGCGACCACAATGCGGAAGGCGCTGACCAGCTCCAGAACTCCCTTCTCGCGGGCCAAGCGACCGACGTACAGCAGTCGGCTCGCCACTCTCTCAGCGTCGGACGGGGACGCGGCTGGCAGGTCGATGCCGATTCCCACATCGACGATCCTGCCCGCTGATACGCCGAAGCTGCGCGCGATCTCCACGGCGTGTGCGCGACCTGGGACCGCGATTACGTCTGCATTCGCGACCAGCCGCATTTCAAGCTCCGCTAGGTATGACAGCCACGTGCCAGACTCAGCTCCATAGCGGCCATGGACCGTCCCGGCAAGGCTGGCCACCAAGCCCATTTTCGGGCGCAAACGTCGGACCATGAGTGCTGCCGGTACGACCCGCAGATCGTGCACATTCGCGACGAGTGGTCCGTCCAGGTTGTACAGAGCGGCCAGGAGGTCGAGATTGTACGTCAGGAGGCGCGCCAAGGGCGCGTCGACAGGAGGCATCGGCAGCGGCGCGCAGTGGCTAGCCAGCAGCGCGGGAGGATCGCTAAGGCTGTCGCCGAAATTGGTCGCTACGACAAACCCCATGCGATGAAGCTGATGTACGAGGCCACGCACGATCTTATCGACACCATGACGAGGTGACGCAGAGATGGAGCTACGGACTCCGCCGAGCACCGCGACGCGCATCGATTCCATGGGACATGCCAATCGTACCGGCCGAGATCCGCTAGACCGTGCGCCGCTGACGCGACGCCACGGCTGGTGATCGCTTAGGAGACTGGGATGGACTCCCGACAGTTGGTCATCGTCACAGGCGCCTCGTCCGGAATCGGCAGAGCAGTCGCGATGCACCTGGCACTTAGAGGGCGAAGGGTTGTCTGTGTGAGCCGGAGTGCGTCAATGCTGCAAACGGTTGTACGGGCGATTAGCGACGCGGGTGGTGACGCATTCGCAGTTCCTGCCGACGTCACCCGAGAGGATGACGTTCATCATGCGCTCACGCGCGCGGAACGCGCGGGACCCCTGCGCGGCCTCGTTCATGCGGCTGGCGTTCTGGGCGCTATCGGACCATTGGTCGTTGTGCCGGTGCGCGAGTGGGTGGACGTGCTGACGACGAACCTGGTCGGCACGATGATCGTCGTCAAGCACGCCGCCGAGCGAATGTTAGCCCATGGCGCACCCGCCTCGATGGTGCTTCTGAGCGGAGGCGGGGCGTCCTCTGCGTTCCCGAACTATTCGGCCTACGCAGCGAGCAAAGCCGCAGTGGTGCGCTTGGCCGAGACCGCAGCCGCCGAGCTTGACGGCACGCGCGTGACCATCAACGTACTAGCGCCAGGCTTCATCGCAACCTCCATCCACGCCGCCACGCTGGAGGCCGGACCTGAGCGTGCCGGCCCAGGGTACTACGACACCACACTGCGGCAGCTGGGGTCGGACGATGGCATGCCGATGGCCAGGGCAGTCGCTGCAATCGAACTGCTGTTGTCAGAACGCGCAAGTGGACTCACCGGGCGGTTCCTCTCGTCGGACGACGACCTTGAGGCGCTCGCGGCGCGTTCAACGACCTTGCAGGAGGACGCATTCCGCCTGCGACGGCAAGTCGGCGACTGCTGGCGCTTCGCGCGCCAGGACCGGCCCTGACTCGCATGCCTATGTATGCCGTCCGAGACTCTACGGTCGCCGGCGCCCAGCGCCAGTTGGTCCCATGCCCCGGTCGTCCTATCGCGGAGCTGCTCGGCCCCGCCGTCCGACCGACCTCGGCTGGGGATTCGCAGACTAGGGATCGGCTAACAAGATGGATCAACCCGGGGCTTGCGGCCAGCGCGTCGCGGAATTTCACGCCCAGGCAAAAGGGAGAGAGACAAGCAAGGGAAACCGGGAGCACCACCGTCTGACACTTTTCTTGACGACTGGATGGGGCCGTGCTGTACTAGCAACAGAGCAAGCCGCAAAGCTAGTCGGAGGTGAGTCCCATGAAGAAGACAGAAACGCCCGGCAGTACGTTGGGCAGTCTCAAGAAAACGCCTGTACCAGCTGGACTTGGTCGGGGCTGAGACCGTCTGATGCATAGTGCCGCGGAGCGTTGACTCCGCGGCACTTTTACATCTGACGGGACCAGGGTTGTCGCGAAACAGTGGAGCGCCCACTCATTGCGCTGGTGTGCATGCCATGGCAGTCACTGGACACGCCATCATTAGCTATTGGTATCCTCGCCACTTTGATCGATCCAAGACAGTTTTCGGTGCAACAATGGCATGCGAACCTCGATTGGGGCGCCTACATTGCGCGAGAGTGTGGCGTTGCTCCCGACAACTACAATGAGGTCGGGAACGAAAGCTTCTTCGTAGGCACCGGAGAGTGGATCTTCACGAGCGCGCTATACGGCCGGCCATGGATGGTCGATGAGTACTGCGCGTTCTTGATGAAGTATGACAGGAGCTCCGAGCCTGCCAGGCTACTTCACATGCATGCAGCCGGATGGATCGGGCAGTTGGCCCACAATATCGTGTCAACGAAACCATCCATCGTTGCGCTCACGACGACGTTTCTGCAGAACGTGCCGTCCCTGGCCTTGGCCAGAGTGATTAAGGTCCAGAGACCAAACACCGTTGTCGTTATCGGTGGTGGTAATTGTGAGGGAGTTCAAGGGCAAGCCCTGCACCGGTCCTTTCCGTTCCTGGACTATGTTGCTCGCGGCGAAGGGGAGTTCGCATGGCCGGCCTTGCTCGAGGTAGTGTTTGGCGATCGAGATCCTTCAACGGTTCCCGGACTGTGCTGGCGAGCAACCGATGGCTCGTCGCATGCCAATTCTGAGTCTCACCACTTGGTTCCGGGGAATCGCATTCCAAGTCCGAGTTACTCGGTGTACTTTGATCAGCTTGAGAACTCACCGATCCGTGGCGAGCTGGATCCAAAAGTGGTGCTAGAGAGCGCGCGTGGCTGCTGGTGGGGCGAAGTGCAGCACTGCACGTTTTGTGGACTGAATGGCTCCGCCATGACGTTTCGCAGTAAATCGCCCGAGCGATTCCACGATGAGCTGAAGTCGGCGACGGAGTCGTACCAGTGTCTGGACATAATGGTTGTCGACAATATTATGGACATGAAGTACTTCAACACATTGTTGCCCGCGCTGGCGGCGGATCAATGTGACTGGCGCATCCATTATGAAGTGAAAGCCAACCTTAAGGCACAACATATCCGAACACTTGCGGCAGCCGGTGTAGTACACATTCAACCAGGAATCGAGAGCCTGAGCACCAGCGTTCTGAAATTGATGCGAAAGGGTGTGACGGCCGCTCAGAACGTCCAGTTACTTCGGCAGTGCGAGGAAGAATCTGTGACCGTGAGCTGGAATCTTCTATACGGCTTTCCAGGCGAAACAGTCCAGGACTATGAGGCGATGATGTCGCAGTTGCCCAATTTGGTTCACCTGCAACCGCCTGAGGGAGTTGCCCGCATCGTATTGGAGCGCTTTAGCCCGTACTTCGATGACCCGGGGCTGGGTTTCTACGAGCGTTGTCCGGCAGAGTGTTATCGGTTCATCTATGACCTGCCGGCTGATGCTGTTGAAGATTTAGTCTACATCTTCGACTGTCCGCCTGCTGGACTCACCGAGGCGCGCGCAGGAGAACTGCGTCACGGGATCACAGAATGGCGACGGCTCTACTTTGATAGCTCACTGGTAGCTCGCTCAGATGGTTCAGCGATCGTCATTGAGGATCGACGAGCGAACCGTGAGCCGATGGACTATCGGCTGGCCGATCCCCTCCAGCAGGCGGTTGTCCGAGCCCTGTCAGAACCTCACTCTATTCCTGGCGTTTTGCGACGCATCGCCTCAGATGCAGTTGGCGATTGTACCAATCTTCACGCGGCTGCAAGTGATATTGTCAAATGGCTTGAGGCTCGGGACCTGGTCTTTCGCGATCGTGATACGTACATAAGTCTTGCGACGTCGATCGTACCTGAGAAGGTTGCAGTGTGATATCCCGAGTGAACCCACGCGTGCCGGCAGCCGCATCCAGGGCTCTGGATGATGCCAGATGGATTGCCCCGAATCAGCTCGTGGTGGGGGGGCCTCGGGTGCTGACGGCGTCTGCTCCATATAGATCGTTGGCTTGGCTCGCATTGCTCAGGGACTTGGCAGGGCTGGGAATTAGGGTGCAATGGTCCGCCGTGGTTAGGACGGACTGGCCGTGCCTGCTCGTGATGACGCTTCCACCGCCTATTCGAGGTGACCCACCCGGCCTGATTGAACGCTGGCAGACGACATATGAGCCTCTGTCGCTCTTGTGGCGTCAGGGACCTGGCTTCGCGCTTATCGACGATTGCCGACGCGGCAAGACACGCCGATGGACCTTGACCAGCCCTAGACTCCTGCGAGCGTGGCGACTTCTCCAGGATCCGCGCCGGCTGACGACGGGCCTAAGCCGCCTTGCGTTCGAGCTTTTGGAGGAGGATCTTGTTGTTGCGGTGGGCGGGTGGGCGCTCGCCGCGCCGGTCCGCGTTCAACGATGGCCTGTCACAGTTGCCGGCACGCTGCGCACGCCTACATCGGCCGGGCTGCTGCAATGAATTCGAACGAGTCCTCGCGCCCCTACGTCGATCTTGAGACATGGCGCTGCCGATCACGCTGACCGAAGCCCTCGCCGGCGCGGCCTCAGCAATTCCGGACATCGAGGCCCACCGAGACCTCGCTACTGGACGGTTCATCACCTACCGTCAATGGGCCGATAGCTCAAGTGATGTAGCGCATGGGCTCATCGACCGCGGCATCTGTCGTGATAGCCGCGTGGGTCTCGTGTTCACGAGCCGAGAGTTCTGTGACTTCGCGGTTTCGTTATTTGGTGTATTGAAGGCTGGAGCCATTCCATGTCTAGTTTCGGCGTCAGCATCCAGGAGTGAAGTACTCGACATCGTTACACGCTATCGAATTGCAGGATGCATCGTCGGTGCCGGAGTCCAATTGACTGGCCATCAGGTCCCCGTCGTTTGGCGTCTAGCCGATCTCTCGCCTCTGTCATGGTCCGGTGCACTCCCGTACCGACCCCCGCATGCGATCGCGGCTGTCATTCAGACAAGCGGCACTACCTTTGCTCCAAAGGGCGTTGCGATTCCCGACGCGAATCTGCTGCACGGTCGCGTGTGGTCGGACTCTGATTGGCGCGCCAGGTCTCTGTCGGGCAGCTACCTTCACATGGCAGACCCTGCAACAAACTATGGTTTTGGCGCTGTGATCCAGGGCCTGGTCGCTAGCCGGGATTCGCAGTTGCCACTGAATCGGCGGTCCGCGGTGGCCGTCGGGGACTTCTCACCGCGAGCGGTTGTCGACGCTATCCAGGCCACTAAGCCTACCGCTATGTGTCTTGTGCCCACTGTGATGCGTGCGCTAATCGAAGCCGACGAGCTTCGACCGAGCGACACGAGCTCCATCCGAATCCTGTCTCTCATTGGATCGCTTGTGACTCGTTCGCTGGCTCGGGCCACCGTGCAAGCGTTCCCACAGACGCTAGTGCTGACACGTTACGGAAGCACGGAGTCCGCACCAGAGTCAACGTGCGTCGTTGGTGCGGCCGGGCCAGAGGGCATTATCGGATGGCCGGGTCTGGGGAGTAGATACGCCGTCGTGTCGACCGAGGGAGGCAGCGCAGGTGAGGGCGAGATTGCGCTTTTGAACGCGCACGGCCGACCCGCCAGATGGTACCTCGACGACCCCGCCTCGACGGCTGAGCGATTTTCCTCCGGGTGGATTCGAATGGGAGATGTTGGACGTATTGCAGATGATGGCTCCCTTTTATTGATCGATCGCCTGTCTGATCGAGTCAATCGAGGAGGGCGCAAGGTTTCGACGGTCGAGGTGGAGGCTGCTCTTCAGGTCCATCCGGCTGTCCAAGAGATCGCCATCTACGGCATACCTGACGACCTATTGGGCCAAGAGCTGGCCGCTGCGGTCGTCCTCCGTGAAGGCACTGAACTCTCGCTTCCGGAGCTGCGCCAGTTTGGGAGGGGGCGGTTGTCCGCTTGGAAGTTACCTCGATACCTTGAAGTGTTGTCCGCTCTGCCCCGAAACTCGATGGGAAAAGTCGTTAAGGCGGCGCTGCCTCACCCGAGTCGCGAAGGAGTGGCAAAGCAGTCAAGTGTCGCCGACTCCATCAAGCGATGTTGGACAAGGTTGCTTGGAACGCCTGTCCGCCCAGGTGACTTCGATTTCTTCGACCAAGGCGGCGACTCGCTCTTGGCCATGGAAATGGTTGCATGTATCGAGAAGAGCGCGGGCATACGGCTCGACCCTGCCGACGTCTACCGCAATCCTCGGATTGATGACTTGGTCCTTGTAGCGAATCACGTGGTCGGCGAGGTCCGAGATCACACGATAGTCGACGAGTAGGAGAGCCTGAGTGGCGCGACCAGGTCACGTACGGATTCGGCCGGCGTCGGACTGCGATGTGGCGGACATTGTCGACCTCCTGAATCAACACGATCCGTCTCCTCAGACAGAGGGAGACTTCCGGCGGTGGCTGGGCACTCTCAGTCCGAGATTGGCATGCAGACCCTTTGTGGCATTGGTCGGATCGGGAGAGCTGGTAGGGTTCGCGATCTTCCAACAGACAGCTATAAACGCTCCAATAGGGCACTATTTTGTTCATCTTAAGGTCCATGAGACACACCGTTGCCAAGGGGTAGGTGCTCGCCTATGGCATCAGATGACGCTCGAAGCGTCGCGTGTATCAGCCAAGGGCCTCTATACGTTTGTTCGTGAAGATGATCAACCGTCCCGTGTCTGGGCGGAGCGTCGAGGGTTTGCGGTAGGTCTGGTCCGGCACGAGAGCGTTTTGGATGTGGATGCCTTCGCTGAACGGCGGGTCGGCGAACAGGCCCGCGAGCGAGCTCGTCGATGCCCCACCGATACCACGATCCATGACATGAGCCGGTACTGGATCATGGGTGCTGAGTGGACAAGACTGGCAGGCGTCTTCGCGCGACTGTTCGGCGACTCTCCCGGTGTACCCTCACCGGCCAATACCTCATTCGAAGAGTACTTCGAGCGCACATGGATCATGAATTCCCGGCTGGATTCTCGCGCGTTCTTTGTTGCAGATCACCGCGGCAAGTGGGTGGGAACGGCGTTTGCAATCAGAATGCGCGAGCATCAGCCAGAGCTGTGGAGCCAGTTTACGGGAGTGCTGCCAGAGTTTCGCGGTACCGGCTTGGCTTACGCCCTAAAACTCCGAACTATCCTGTATGCAGCAGCCAATGGATTCCGGCAGATGCGCGCGTTCAATTTGTCAGGCAACGACCGGATGCTTGCTATTAACGACGCATTCGGCTTCCAACGGGTCCCTGGCCTTATGTGGATGATCCGCGGATGAAGTCTCAGCGGGCGGTCGGCCACGGCCCGCCACACCCTTCAGCGATCGATGATTCGCTTGATGTTTCGCTGCGCAGCGTGGCGCGGGTCAGATCGCTGCGCAGGCTGCAAGCTCAGTCAGGACAGGCATTCTGGTCGACGGATCTCAACGCGTGGGTCGTAGCCAAGTATGGCCCAGCCATTGCGGTTCTCCGCAATCCGAGCACTTTCACGTCTGCGCGACGGTTTGAAACGCTATTGGCCAAGGCCAAGTATGACCCAGCCGTTGCGCGATTGCTCTCGCACTATGGCGCCGGGCTTGTGCAGGCTGATCCCCCGGACCATACACGGTGGCGCTCTGCAGCCAACCATTACTACCCACAAGCCTACATGCGCGAGGTGGAACCGACCGTAAACGAGATCTGCGCGCGGTTCTGTGAGGACCTTCTCACTAAGGATCAGGCTGATTGGAATGCAGAGCTGGCTGACAAGCTAGCGGGGGCGGTCATTAGTCTAGTGGTGGGAATTGATGTGACGGATTGTGCAAGGCTGGTGAAATGGATTGGGTGGATAGCTCAATTGGTATCTGAGCCTTTGCCCTCAGACAGTACTGTCAGGGAGGCTGCCAAGGCCGTTACTGAGATGGAGGCCTACTTTGGAGCCCGGTCCAAGACTGACTTGAGGTTGTTGCACGCAGATCTCTCAACTTCAGTAATCACGCTTGCCCCGCGAGAGCTGGTCGTTCTTCACATGGGCGTTTTTGCCGCCGGCTATACCGCGATCAGACACTTCCTTAGTATCGTCATTTTTCTAGCGGTCCGTGGGCTCGTCAGTGACGCGGTCGTTTTTGAGGATGCGGCTCGCCGTCGATTTATCGATGAAGCCCTACGCTACTTCTCGCCAGTCCAGGTGGCGTGGCGCCGCGTGGCTGCGGATACGCGCATGCTTGGCCCCCTCATGCACCAGGGCGACCTCGTGTACGTATCGCTGGCCTCTGCTAATCACGATCCCGACGTATTCGCGGACCCAGATCGCTTCTGCCCTGAGCGCGTCCACAATCCTCAAATCGCCTTCGGACGCGGCCCTCATACGTGCCTCGGTGCAGCACTCGCTCGCATTGAAGCGGGCGCGATCATCGCATCACTCGGCCGGCGCCTCGATTTATCCGCACATCGCGTGGCGTCCATTGAGTGGCTCAACACCTTCCACTACGTCGGGCTGGCACGCTTGAACATGGAACGCGTGACCCGCTGACGTTGGGTTATGCGGGAAACGACGGCCAGCCACAATGCCCGAGTCAGGCGTCTTCCTGCGCACGCCTTACAAACTCCTTGAGCCGGTCTGTAATGGGGACCGAGACTTGTGATCAGTCAGGGAAATTGAGTATGCCGTACGTGACCACTCTCCATTCCGTGAGTTCCTGGAGCCGCCCCACCCGGAATAGCTGCCGGTTGTCGGTGCCCGTCAGGCGTGTAACCGCGATGCATCCCTCGATGAGGAGCATGTGGCATGCATGCTCAGGGCCAACTGATGAACGGCGTGGTCGCGGCGTGGCAAACGGAGCCGCCCGACCAGCCACGCCAGCCCCTGCTCCGAGCACTCGTCATCGGCGGCGACTCGATCTTCGGGGTCCAGCGGTCCGGAAGGCCGAGGATCTGATCTGCCTCCACAAGCGGTCCCTTACACCAGCGATAGCAGCGGAGTGGCGGACGTGATGCCCGTGCCGCCGCCGGGTCTGGCCCTCAGCGGGTTCTGGGAGGCCGAGCTGGCCGAAGCCCTCGAGCGCTATCCCACTCACGAGATGCGCCCGCCGTGCGGCACCTACCTCATTACAGGCGGCGGCGGCCTGGTGGGGTCGCAACTAGCTGGCGTGCTGGCCGCGATGCGCGCGCAGGGAAAGGCGATCGACGACGTAATCGTGTTGGACCGCTTCGACCATAAGGATTCGCCGATCGTGCGAGGCTTGCTCGAGTCGCGCGGAATCAACTGCATCCAGGCGGACGTCACCGAAGCCATTCCGCGCCTCCCGCGAGTTGACTTCATCATTCACGCGGCCAGCATTCCCTCTCCGCTCTGGTTTCGTATGGCGCCGCTGCGGACGATCATGGTGAATACGCTTGGTACGGCTCAACTCCTCGAGTACGCCGACCGTCACGCTGTCCGGAGGTTTGTCCACCTCAGTTCGAGCGGTATCTACGGGAGGCTGCAGGGGCCCGACGAGTGGACCGAATCCACCATCGGCGTGGTCGACCTCCATGATGGCCGCGCCTGCTACGACGAGTCCAAGCGGCTAGCTGAGACCATCTGCGCCGAGGCACACCGGAGATCGGGCCTCCCGGTCACCGTCATCCGACCCTTCAACTTGTACGGCCCAGGCCAGCGGAGGGACGACGGCCGCATCGTGCCGCACCTGCTCGAGGAGGCGCTCAGCGGCGGTCCTCTGCATCTAGAAAGCGATGGCTCTCCGCGTCGATCGTTCTGCTATGTCCTCGATGCGGCTGTCGGCATCCTCGCCGCGGTCCAGGGCGCCACGCCTTGGGAAGTTCTCAACGTCGGGGCGTGCGAGGAGGTCTCAATGGCTGAGCTGGCTCGGCTGGTCTGCGACCTGTTCAAGATTGATCCCTCCACCACGCGCTTCAGTGGGATGCCGTCGAGAGGCGCCGGATCCGGGCCGCCCATGCGGATGCCAGCCCTGTCGGCCATCGAGCAAGCCTACGGGTGGCGGCCCTCGATCCAGCTCCGCGACGGCCTTGAACGGACAGCCCGGTACCACGCTCTACTGGGCGGGGAGTGCCGGTGACGGGCCACACCGCCTCGTTCCTTGCCTGGGTTGCCAGGTGCGCCATGGAGATCGACCAGCGCGGGATCGAGGATATGGTCCAATGCCTTCGACTCTTGCGCCAGAAGGGCGGCCGCCTCTTCGTCGTGGGCGTTGGCGGGGGCGCCGCCAACGCCGCCCACGCGGTCAACGACCTGCGCAAGATCGCCGGATTAGAGGCCTACTCGCCGTGGGACAGTCCATCTGAACTAACTGCTTGGACGAACGATGACGCTTGGGCAAATTCCATCAAGCGCTGGCTGCAGAGCTCCCGCATGACCAGTCACGACGCCATGCTTGTGTTCTCGGTGACCGGCGGCGACACAGGCCTGGACGGCCGGAGCCCCAGCATCCGGACGGCCGTCGAGTACGCATTGGAGATTGGCGCCGCAATCTTGGGGGTGGTGGGTAGCCCGACCGGCACCACGGCCCTCTGCGGACGACATGTGGTAGTGGTCTCAGGCTATGAAGAGCATCTCCAGAGTGCCTTGACGGAGAGCTTCCAGTGCGTGCTTATCCACCTATTGGTGTCCCATCCTGACCTCCGCCTCTCCGAGGCAGACCGGCAGCACTTGTGGTCCTAACGGGCACCGGCACCGGCGCACGCGGCGGCGCGGGGCCCGGCTCCGCGGTGGCCGTGATCGTATCGTATGAGAGCCGGCAGCACCTCTCGTACTCCCTTCCCTCGTTGGGTAGCACCGAGGGCGCGGCCAGCCTGCGCATCCTGGTGGTTGACAACGGCTCGACGGACGGCACCCGCGAGTACGTGCACAACTGGTTTCCAGGGGTGGAGGTCTTGCGCGTCTGGCCCAACCGGGGCTTTACTGGGGGCGCGAACGCCGGGCTCCGGCATGCTCTGCGCCTGGGGGCCACCGTCGTCGCCCTGTTTAATGCCGACATCCTCATCCACCCAAGCTGGCTGCGCGCGGCCACCCTGCTCCTACGCTCAACTCCAAAAGTCGGCATCGTGGGCTTCGCTCAGGTCGGCGGTTTGCGAAGCGTAGAGCCGCCGCGCGGCTGGCCGGAGCTGCAGGGGCACGTGCGGGCGCGGCGCCGCAACACCGTCTCGGGCGCCTGCCTGTGCTTCTCGCCGGCTGCGCTGCGCGAAGTTGGGCTGTTCGACACGGGCTTCCGCACGTTCGCCGAGGAGACGGATCTGTACCTGCGGTTCCGTCGCGCCGGCTACCACGTGGTCGAACTGAGTGTCCCCTCATGGCACTTCAACGGTGGCTACTGGTCACGGCACTCGCTGCGGGGCAGCTACCAGCTGATGCGTAGCCTACAGCGGTTCGGCATCAAGCACTGGCCGGTGCGTGAGTGGCCGGTACGGGCCGCCCGGCTGGTCACGCTTTGCTGCTCCAGCACGGTAAAGGTGGACCCGTCGTACCAGTTCCACGCACTGCTGCACTCGCAGCGCCCCTGGGTCCGGCGCCTCATCTTCTGCCTTGCGGCTCTGTCCAACGGAGTTTCGTTGCCGGCCACACTAATCCAGCGGGCGGCGGTGACGGCGCCAGCCCGGTCGGTGGGCTTGAAAGTCCGAGGTGCGCCTGGTGGCTGACCGTGGGACGGCGTGCCGGTCGTGCGGCGGCAACCTGGAGACCTTCCTCGACCTGGGGCCGCAGCCATTGGCGAACGGGCTGATGCCGCTCTCGTCGTCCCCGGCTGACGACACACGGTTCCCACTGGCGCTGGCCTGCTGCCGCGACTGTGGCCTCGCCCAGCTCCGGGAAACGGTGAGGCCTGATGTTTTGTTCCGCGACTATGCGTACCTGACGCGGTACTCGGGCACCCTCGTTGACAGCTTCTCCAGACTCGCGCCGAGGATTCGCGAAGAACTCGGCCTCGATGGGCGGGACCTGGTGTACGACATTGGCGGCAACGACGGTACGCTGCTCGGCTTCTACCGCCGCCTGGGCGTCCGCGTTCTAGACGTCGACCCATCGCCCGCGGCCGAGATGGCGCGGGCGGAAGGCATTCCGGTCTGCCCAGAATTTCTAGACGAGGCCGTGGCCGAGCGGCTGGTGTTCGAGTACGGGCAAGGTGCCGCCGTTCACATCCACAATTGTCTCGCCCACTGCCCGGACCTGCCGGGTGTTCTTCGGGCGCTGCGGTTGCTCATTGGCGACGCCGGCACCCTAGTGATCGAGACGCCATCGGCACTCGACTTGGTGCGCAATGTCCGGGTGGACTGCGTGTACCACGAGCACGTCTTCTACTTCTCCATGACGTCGCTTGGGCGTGCTCTTGCGGCCGCGGACCTATATCCGTGGCGTGTCGAGCGCACTCCAAACCACGGCCGATCGCTTCTCGTTTTCGCTTCGGCCCAGCCTCGCGAGGGCACGGGCTCGGTGCAGAAGGAACTGCGGCGCGAGGCCGCCGCCGGGGCGGACCGGCCGACGTTCTACCGCGCACTGGCCGCCGGTGTGGCGAGCGCCCGGCCCCGCCTGCGGGGAGTACTCGAACAGGTGTTCGTGAGTGGTCGGGTGGCGGTGGCCTACGGCGCCGCAGCCAAGACGACCTGCCTTCTGAACGTGTTCGGAATCGACGTGCCCTGGATCCGATTCGCGGTCGACCACAGCCCGCTCAAGGTAGGCCGGCGCATCCCCGGAACTCACATCGAGATCCGACCCCCGGACATACTCGCCGAGTGGCCTCCCGACATGGTGCTGATCACCGCGTGGAACCTCGCTGATGAGATCGTGCGCAACAACGCGCACCTAGTCGCCAGAGGCGTCCGGTTCGTGACCCCGCTCCCCAAGCCCACAGTTGTGGCGTGATCGGCCTGCCCAACGAGGTCGACGAGCTCGCGGCCAACTTGGCCGGGCGACGGGCGGTCGTCACCGGCGCCAGCGGACTCATTGGCGGACGTCTGATGTTGGCGCTCGCCAGGGCGCGAGTCGAAGCCGTTGGGATAGACCTTCGCGTCGACGACTGTGACCGGGCGACACGCGGGGTAGACGTCCGCGACCGGGGCTTGGTCGCCGAGGTGATTGCGGACGCCGGCCTCGTGTTCCATGAAGCCGCGATCAAGGTCCCCGCCTGCGACCGCGACCCGTGGCTGGGGATGGACGTGCTGGTCGCGGGTACTCTGAACGTAGCAAGGGCGTGCGCAAACGCCGGTGCGAGGCTGGTCTTCGCCTCCACGGGCGCAATCTATGGGGCGCCCGAGCGGATGCCTATTTCAGAGGACCAGCCGGTCTCGTGCGCCTCCTTCTACGCCGCCGCCAAAGCCGCATGCGAGCACGCGCTGGAAGCGGCGGCCGCGCTATGGGGATTGCACCACGTCTCGCTCCGGTACTTCAGCGTGTATGGCGCGGGCATGGTTACTGACGGTCCCGACGCGGAGGTGCTAGGCCGCTGGAGCAGGCAGATCGTTGGCGGCCGAGCACCAGTCGTGTACGGCTCCGGCCGGCAGTTGCGCGACTTCACCCATGTCGCCGATGCAGTTCAGGCCAACCTCCGAGCTGCGCTCCGGGCCCCAGACGGCGCTTGCTACAACGTCGGGACCGGCGAGGGCATCACGCTGTTGGACGCCGCTAACCTGCTCGCTGCCGTGGCTAGGGTGGAAGTGACCCCGGCAACGCGACCGGATCAGCCTGGCGGGCCGATGCAGAGCGTACCGGATATCACGAGGATGCGAGAGGAGCTTGGCTACATGCCGGCGGTACGAAGGCCCGATGGATTCCGCGAGCTCGTGGACTGGGTACGTGACGACATGGAGAGCGGGTGAGCATGCGTGTATTTGTTACCGGCGTGGCAGGATTCATCGGCAGCAACCTGGCCGATCGGCTGCTGAGGGAGGGCACAGCGGTGCGGGGCATGGACGACCTAAGCGCCGGAACCCGATCCCAGGTGCCGGCCGGGGTTGACTTCGTGCAGGGCGATATCACCACTGCGGACCTGCGTGGGCCGATGGCTGGAAGCGATGTTCTGTTCCACTTGGCCGCCTTCAGTTCGGTTTCCGGCTGCCAGCGGGACCCCGAGCGCGCTGCCGCCGTCCACGCCATGGGAACGGCCCGCGTGTTGGAGGCGGCGGTCGCCGCTGGCGTTCGCAAGGTGATTGCCGCCGAGACGGCCGCCGTCTACGAGGGCACATCGATCTACCCGACCCCAGAGACTGAGGACTGTCCGCGCAGCTTTTATGGCGTCACGAAGCGCTGTGGGGGCCAGCTCGTCGAGGCGTACGGACGCCATCGTGCTCTGCGTACCACACTGCTGCGGTACTTCAACGTTTACGGACCCCGGCAGGACTACCGCCGAGAGATTAACCCAGTGATCCCAGCATTCGTTCTCGCCCTGCTGCGTGGCGAGGCGCCGATCATTTATGGGGACGGCCGGAAGCGCCGGGATTTCATCCACGTGGACGACGTGAACGACTTCCACGTCCTGTCGATGACCTCCGAGCAAACAAACGGGGGCGTGTTCAACTTGGGTACCGGCCGGGCGACTTCGATCAATGAGCTGCTGGCAATTGTGCAGGGGCACCTCAGAGCCACCGTGCCACCCGTGTACCGCCCCGACCAGCCGGGCGAGGCGGCCGTGACGCAGGCGGACATCTCGCGTGCCGCTGCGCTCGGCTGGCGGCCACGGGTTGAGCTCGAGGATGGCATCGAGTCGTGCGTGGCGTTTCTCAGTGAAGTCGTCGTCAGCGGGGTTGCCGGTGAGGCCCGGTGATCCGTTGGTTCGTCTAGGCACCGATTCACCCCATGGCGGTTGTCGGCGAGACAGATTCGCGTAGTGTCAGCTGAAATGCTGGGGGGATCGCGCCGCGTTCACGACATCAAGCAACGTGCTCGAGCAGGGAGAGGTTCAGAGTCGAGAAAGGATGAACTGGGCTACGCCGGCGACCCCAGGTTCTTCTAGGAGATCCGCATGGGCAGCATCTAGCACGACAGTGCCTCCGACGTCCGCGAGGGCATGCCACCGGGCGACAGTGTCGGCGATATTGAAGCGAGGCGACGTCACCCCCGCCAGTATGAGGTGTATCCTCCTCGAGGAGCGCGTCGGGGTGTACGTCGACATCGCAAGTCGATGGGCCTTGTGGAGCAGCATGAAGCGTCGCTTGGCATCAACGCTTGAATTAACGAGAAAGCCTGGCGCCGGCCACAGTTCGACCATCCGATCAGGCAGTCCCGTCGGATGCCCAGCGAGATCTTCCTGAGCAACGTCAACCCCGTATTGACCAAACAACCACCTCCAGTACCCTAAAACATTCTCCGGATCGATGGCGCGAGCATTTGGCAACAGAGGGTCTACCAAGAAAATGCTGTGGGCCTCAGGAAGCAAGCAGCCCAACTCATAGGCAACTGGAGCCCCAAATGACCAGCCAATAAGTGCAAGTGATCGCGTCGGCAGCCCCTCAAGGCAATCTCGAAAGTACGAGGCAAGTCCCTGGATCGATGTTGCCGGCGATTCTGCCGGCCACAATCCCGGTGCTACCAGACCCATCGAACACCCTGGCAATCTCCGGACCAATGGAAGGTAAGGCGTAGCAGAGCCAGAAAGTGTCGAGGCGAAAACAAAGGTAGGGGTCGAGAGATGTCTTTGAGCTGAGAGAGTGACCAAGCCCGGACTCTGTAGGCCGGCGCCACTCGGTTCGGGATGCATCGTGATATTCATGGCCAGTAGTAGTGGAGTCGGCCAATGGAAGACATGAAGTGGTTGAATTTCGAATCCGAAACGTTGCCCTTGCTGAGCAACCCTTACAGTTGACAGGGAGTCGCCGCCGAGGGCGAAGAAGTCATCCTCGATGCCCACGCGATCGAAGCCCAATACTTCCGCAAAGATATCGCAGAGCGCCCCTTCGACCTCGTTGCGCGGTGCCACATATTCGGTCAGTGCAGACTCAGGCTTTGGCCGGACCGTGCGGTCCGGCTTCCGGTTCGCCGTTAGGGACGGTCTGTCAAATCTACCCAACCGCTCGGCACCGTGCGAACCACTCGGCGGCCAACTGGTCACCAGCCATCGCTACCATTACGTTACCTGAGAAGGAATGGATGTGACGAACGTTTCACCGATGGATGCCTGAGCCGCGTCGAAGGCTCTGCTCCGACACCCGGATTTCCTCAAGCTCGTGGCTGGTCAATCGGCCTCGTTGCTCGGCTCCGGCATAAGCAGCTTGGCGGTCCCGCTACTCGCCGTAATGACGCTCCACGCAACCGCGGCCGAAATGGGCGTTCTTCAAGCAACCGGCCGCCTTCCGTACCTAGCACTCGCGCTGCCCGCCGGCGTTTGGGTCGACCGAGCGCGTCGACGCCAGCTGCTTATCGGCACAGACATTGTCCGGGCGGTTCTGACCCTGGCACTCCCGATTGCTGCCTTCGTCCGAATCCTTTCAATGCCTCTGCTATGGACTGTCGCGCTGATGCTGTCTACCGCAAGTATGGTGTTCGAGCTGGCTTACCGCGCGTATCTCCCGACCTTGGTGGGAAGGCACTTCGTCGTCGAGGCAAACAGCCGGCTCAGTGCCAGTCGGTCGACTACTTCCATTGTCGGCCCTGTCGTGGGTGGCCTATTGGTCCAGACGCTGACAGCACCGATCGCCATCCTCGTCGATGCACTCTCGTTCGTTGTCTCATCGACGTCGCTGCTTCTGATCCGGGCCTCTGAGGCCCCGCTAGTTGACAGTCCGCGACGGCGGCTCTCGTCCGAGGTTCGCGATGGTGTCGGCTATCTGCTTGGCCATCCAACCCTGCGGGTCTTCCTCCTAACGAGTGGGCTCCTTAATTTCTTCCTGATGTTTCCTACGACTCTGGGAGTCCTCTTCATGATTCGAGAGCTCCATTTCAGTCCTGCGGAAATCGGCATCGTTGGGGGAATCGCAGCACCAGGAGGGGTGGTAGGCGCCCTCGCTGCAAATCGGGTTCACAAGCGACTTGATACAGGGCGGACGCTACTTCTTTCGCAATTCATTTTGCTAGCGGGGCTTGTGGCCCTACCGGTTGCTGCTGGGTCCACTCTCGAAGAGATGGCGATCCTGGTCGCGGGCGGCCTGGCCACGGCTTTCGGACTCAGCGTGACCAACATCGTTTCTTACAGCTATCGGCAGGCGGTGATCCCGGACCGCCTCCAAGGGCGCGTCCTTGCGGCGAATCTAACCATGACTTTCGGCGTCATGCCTGCTGGTTCCATTCTTGCCGGGATCGTGGGCCAGACGGTGGCGCTGCGTCCTGCTCTCTGGATTGGCGTAGGGGGAAGCGCTGTGGCTTTCGTGATCCTTGCAATCTCGCCCCTCCGTGAGATCCGGGAGGCTACCGACCGACGTTCCGAGTAGCTGGTGACTGTCGACAACGTAGTCAACTGCAACATCATGCGTCCCATCGCAGTGTGTATGGCGGGCAGCGAGATCCCAGTTGCCAACGACAAAGCGATAGGAACTCCCAGTCGCTTCCACCTTGCTTCCTTCTAAGTAGACGAGCAGCGGCTCGTTGTGGATGACATGTTCAACGGCCGCCACATCGCGGTGGTGCACCCCCGCGTGGTGCAGCGTGTGTGCTTGCTTAGACACGACTCGCTGTGGTGATGCGCTCCAGACGATCAGCGCTCTTGCAACCAGGCCGCCAATGTCGATGAGCGTGGAATTTCGAAGGCTCCAACGCCGCCACCGTGGCTGGACGAGTGCTCCCTACCTTGCCGCGCAATATGCCTGCGGGACCTGCGACGGATGCCGGGGAAGCTGACCCGCCTCCTCCTATCCAGTTGGCAGTCATCGATCCGGGGTCGGCCTGATCCCCGCCGGGACATTGATAGACTCACAAGTTGACACGAGCGTCGGAGCGTGTTACCGGTGCTCATGCAAGGGGTTGCGATGCAATTGTCGATCGTGTTCGATGACGCGCGCTTCGCTCACGTGTCGGCTTGAGTTTAGGTGTTGGCAACCCAAAGCGTGATGCTGCCTGCCGCCTACGCTGACGGCCAACCTGTGTTGCTTTGCTGCCCGGCTGCCGGCGGCGGAAGAGCTGCCTTCGCAGGCTGGCAGAGCGCCCTCGCCGATTGTCTGGCCGTCTGCGCCGTTACGCTCGGGGGACGTGAGGCTCGGGCCGAGGACCCGCTCCCGAAGACCCTCGAGACGGCCGTAACTGAAATTGTGGACGACGTCGCAGTCTTCCTTTACGGCGCACGCTATTTCGTGGTATATGGCGACTGCGCCGGCGGCCTCCTGGCCCTTCAGCTTGCCAGGCGACTGCGAGCACTCCAGCAGCTACCACGAGTGGCAGCCTTGATTGTGACTGACCCACCACCCGTGCGCAAACGGCCCCGATTCTCTGCGCTTGGTCCCGAACAGGCTTTAGCGCTGGTTAAAGCGATGGCGGCACCTGGACCGCAGTCGTCGAGTCGTGACGCCCTCCACGCCGCGGTGGCGCGCGCATACCGTCACGACGTCAACATGTATTCCAATGCCCCGTGCAACAGCACTCAGCCACTAGGCAGCGATATTTGGGTGTTCCAATCATCTTCAACGGCCGACGACTCGATCGTTGCCGAGTGGGCACGACTGGCACCGACCCCGGAGAAGTTTCACGTACAGAGTATCGATCACCGTGACACACCAGTCCACGCCGTTGGCCGCATCGTTCGTTCTCAGTACGACGGCCGAAGTCGGCGGCGTTGATCAGCTCTTCGAAGACTGACGCGTCCCGTTGGCAGCGGCATGCCGTTGCTCAGATTGTAGGTTGGACATTTTACAGAATAGCGCCATACGATCCCAAACAAGTAAGTCCTGGGCTGGCGCCCACAGCTTTCCCGCTGCCAGTCGTCCCGCGTGGTGGGCAGATTGTGTTACCGGTGGGCGCGGACTCGAACTGATTCCGCAAGTGAGAGGGTCCGCTTCCCCGGTCTGCACTCGACTGATGGGACGACCCTGGCGTCGACAGAAGGCTTGATGAGGGGCGCCGGTCCATCTCTGAGGTGTAGGGGCGCGCGGCGACTCCCGTAGGTGAAGGGCGGCGCTTCGATCACCAGGACGCCCCCCTGACGCTGAATCGCGTCCACCGTCCCTGGCCCCGATTACGAGGATGGTCGACGCGCGCGTTGACGCAATGCTGGGTCGGGGTGCCGCGATGTCAGCGGCCGGCGGCCCACAGCCTGTCCACCCGCGATGGCCCTGTCGCCCACAACGGCGCCGTCGCCCTCCGGCTTCCTGCCCCTCGCCCGGGCAATGTTCGCCGGCGTCCGCTGGCAGAGATAAACCGCGACGATCCGCGGCGGTGGGCGGATCCGGCGCGGCCATTCGAGCGGACGCCCCGGAGCCTGCGACAATCGGAACCCTTGCGGCGGCTCCCGTTCCCGCGCCATCGCCGCCTCGGCGACGCTCTGGGTTGAAGCCCTGCCTCCGGCTACTAGCCGCCCGCCTTCAGCAGCCACTGGACATGCAGTAGGAGAGCAAGTCCGTCCATTCACTGGCGTGATCGCAGCGACAATCAGGCCGCGAGCGGAGTTTTCGCGCCGCATAGGCCTGACAGCGTGGCTGACAGCTAGCGGGAGCGGCTGCTCTGCACATCAGTAGACGACTGTGGACGTAGCAGGCCCAATTTGAACTCGCCTTGGACGAGTGTGAACGACGGTGGACGCTCGGGCTGGTATTCGGGACCGTGAGGCCCCGGGTTCAAATCCCGGGCCCCCGACCAATTTTTCGTACGGATGAAGAAGTCTAGCCCTCCTGCGCCCAGCTGGGGTAGCGTTTACCCGGGCGCGGTCGATCCTCGTGGAGAAGATCGGAGTCTGGGGATGAGAGCTCCGTCGCGAATCCGGCCTTGAGCCCTTCGAGCGCTCCCCGTTTGAGGCGGCCGCGTCCAGCTGCTGCCGCTGCCGGGCGAAGACCATCGTTCGGTAGGCCTCCTCAGCTTGGGTCAGAACACGTCGCTCCTGGACTCGGTCGCGGGACGGGACCGGAGGCAAGTCGGCACGACCGGCGCGGACAGCCAGCTCGCGGTGCTTGGTGGCCGTCAGACCAGCCGGAGCCCAGTGGTAGTCTGGACCTCCTTCGACGCCCTCGATTGGGGCTGGCCAGGCGGTCATGGGCGGGCGTCCCGGTCACTATCCGGATGGGGAGCTCACTGTGAGACCCCTTTTGCGCGCAGCCCCAGCAAGGCGCTCGTCGTAGGTCACCAGCACTCCTAGATCAGACCCGATGGTCAGCGCGGCCGCCAGATGCACAGCGTCCAAGGAGCGCATCTCCCGGGGCTCCAATTCGGAGGCCCGGTCGAGCAGCGGCTCATCGAGTCGAATCAGCCTCATGCTGCCGAGGAGGCGACGGGCCGCACCGACCTGTGAGTCGTAGCCGGCCCGCCGCAGGGCTCGGACCGCTTCGGTCCGCAAGAGGATTGCCGACGTGCGTTCAGGCCAACGGAGGAGAAACTGTCGCAGCGCGCCGGACTCACGCTCGGCCACAATCAACTTCAAAAAGGCCGACGTATCCAGGTACGCGGCCTTACCGTTCATCAGCGCGCAGCTCGTCCAGGGCTCGCGATGGTTTCTTATGGCCCGCGATCGGAGCCGCCGGTAAACGCAACTCCACCATCAAATCCAGCAGGTCACCTTCGGATTCAGATGCCCTTCCCTCGAGGACCAGCTGATCCAAGGCGCCGGGCCGAAAGGGCACGATTCGCGCGATCGGATGGCCGTGATCGGTGACGTCGATGACCTCGCCGGCGACCACCCGTTTTAGCAGGGAGCTGGCTCTCTGGCGCAGCTCCCGAATGCCTACAGTGGTACTCATGGTGTCTACATGGTAGCACAAAGCAGGTGGGGCTGAGGTTGAGGGGCGCACGCCTCGGAACCGTGACTGCCCGACGCCTGTTTGTGCAGTGTGCGGTCACCATCAAATCGGCCTCCCAGCCCACGACGACGGCGGTCGGGGCGGCGGTCAGTGCTTCATGGGAAGAGCCGCGGCGAGTGTGTGAGCGAGGCGGCGGAGGGCGGCCGCGTCCGCCGGCCGCGGCGCAGTCAGGTATTTCAGGATTGAGCGCTTGCCCTCGAGTTTCACGCCCTCGAACTCGTGCGGCGTAGACACCTGCTGGCGCGATAACAACGTGGTCGATGTGGCTCTAGATCCCGGTACCGAGCGGTCATGCAGCGCGATGACGTCGTCCCGGCCGAGCTTGGCGAGCGCGTGGCCGAGCTTCTCCTCGCCGCTCGCGCCACCGTCCCACGCCCTCGTCGACTGAGGGTCGTCAGTGATCGCGAGGACAACACCGCCAACGAGCCTGCCGAGGTTCTTCTTGACCCTTGCCGCGCGGCGTGACTTGCGCCGCTCATACTCACGTTGAGCTGACGCGCCGGCGACGCCGAGGTCAATCTTGTCCTCATTTCCATCGGCGCTCGAGCCCGGTGGCGGTCAGGTGCTCGGCCGCCTCGCGATTGCCACGCAACAGCTCGAGCTCGGCGAGGCTGAGCACGACGTGACTCTGCACGCGCTCGGACCGGCTGTCGCGGAAGTGCCCGAGTGCGCTCTGGAACCACCCCTCGGCGGCGTCGAGCTGGCCCTGTCGCATCAAGAGCAGCCCCAGGTCGTTCTCCGCGCGCGCGACCAGGACCTGGTCCTGCTCGAGGCTGTACAGGCCGAGCGCCTTGTGTGCGAACTCCGCCGCCCGGCCGACATGGCCGCGGTCTCGGTACGCGATGCTCAGGCCGTGGAAGGTGCGCGCCATCCGCCCGAGGTCACGGACCGCGCCGGCAGTCTCCACAGCCTCCTCGTAATAGCTGATCGCCGCCTCCACGTTCGCATTCCGTACATGGATCGAGCCCAGGTGCTCCAGGATCCGGGCCTCCGTACGCGGCAGTCGCGGCTCCAGAGCCTGGCACGCTCTCAGGGCCTGCTCGGCGACCCCCAGCGCTTTAGAGTCCTCGCTCAAATAAAGGGCT
>Ga0207646_10000453_pt1:0-32500 | contig 54698 bp, 46 predicted proteins | sample KBSK5502metaG_FD_184343 | JGI IMG/M metagenome (GOLD analysis project Ga0207646, IMG submission 184343) | Corn, switchgrass and miscanthus rhizosphere microbial communities from Kellogg Biological Station, Michigan, USA - KBS K5-50-2 metaG... | ecosystem: Host-associated > Plants >...
AAAAGTGCCTGTAACGTATCGCATATTGTTTTTACGCAACGCGACCACCACTACATATGGGGCTGTCACCCGACTTTTTAAGCGGTCTCCTTTGATCCTTTGTGTTGGAGAAGCTCCATTTGTGGCCGTGCTTGGTATATCTATCAAACTTGTCTCCAGGAGTTGACCATGGGCAAAGGGTTTCTCTCCTACGCGGCGACGGTCATCCTGCAAGCGGTGGGGAGCGGATATCAGTACGGCTTCGACATCATCGACATGACGGGGTTGCCGGGCGGGACGGTCTACCCGGCGCTGCGGCGACTCGAAGAAGCCGACTATGTCGCCTCGCAGTGGGAACCGCGCCGGATTGCGCAGCGGCAACAGCGCCCGCCGCGCAAGTATTACGAACTGACGCGTGAGGGGCGTGAAATGTTGGCCGAAGCCGTCAAGCGCTATCGGTTGTTAGCGCAACCTCAACTCAACACAGGGCGCGAGCCGAAACCATCGCGGGCGTGAGGTTGGAGACGATGCCGAGGCTCTCTCGCGGCAAACCATGCTTCGCCAAACCACACCTCTGGCTGATCTGTGTGATCGGCGTGATTGTGCCGCGACGGTGGCGCGCCGACTGGCGGCAGGAGTGGGAAGCCGAATTGCGCTACCGAGAAGCATTGCTGGCCGAGTGGGAGCGGCTCGATTGGCCTAGCAAGCTGGACTTGCTGTGGCGTAGCACCAGTGCCTTTTGGGATGCGCTGTGGCTACAACCGAAAAGATGGGAGGACGACATGTTTCAAGACTTGCGTTATGGCGTGCGGAGGCTGCTGAAGAACCCTGGCTTCAGTTTCATTGCCATCATCACCTTGGCGCTCGGCATCGGCGCGAACACCGCGATCTTCAGCGTTGTGCAGGCGGTGTTGCTACGCCCTTTGCCGTTCGCGCAGCAGGAGCGACTGGTCATGCTGTGGAAGCAGGACACGACCGCCAGCAGCCCTTTCGTGGAACTGGCGCTGGCTGAAGTCAGGGATTGGCAAGAACAAGCCCGCAGCTTTACCGGTTTCGCGGCGATGCCGGCCACGGTGTATGGCTATGGTTATGTGTTGACCGGCCGGGGGGAGGCCGTCCAGCTTGAAAGCGCGAAAGTGACGGGTAGTTTCTTTTCGCTGCTCGGCGTGCCGCCCGCCTCTGGGCGCGTCTTTGACGAGAGTGACGATCAGGTGAATGGCCCGAAGGTCGTCATCCTCAGCGACCGCGTCTGGCGCGAACGATTCAATGCCGATCCGCACATCATCGGGCAAACCATTACGCTGACCGAGCAGGGGTATACGGTCGTGGGCGTGATGCCGGCGACATTCGAGTTCCCCAAGGGCGTGGATTTGTGGTTGCCGCTCAAGGCGACGATGAATGCGCGCGCCGCCGAAAGTCGCGGCGCCACCTTTTTACAGGCGGTCGGCCGGCTCAAGCCGGGAGTGACACGGGCGCAGGCCGAAGCCGAAATGAATACGGTCATTGCACGCATTGCGGCGCAGCATCCCGAAACCCAGGCCACCGGACATCGCGCGGTCATCACACCGCTCGCCGCTTATCTGCTTGGCGATGCGCGGCCGGCGCTCTGGTTGCTGCTGGCGGCGACCGGGATGTTGTTGCTCATTGCCACGGCCAATATCGCCAACCTGTCGCTGGCACGCGCGACGGCGCGACGCCGGGAATTCGCCGTGCGCGCCGCGCTCGGCGCTGGCCGTTTCAGGCTGGTTCGTCAGTTATTGACCGAAAGTCTGGTGCTCGCGCTCGGCGGCGGCGCCGGCGGCGTGTTGCTGGCGCACTGGTTGATCAAGCTGCTCGTGTGGGTTGCGCCCAATGACATCCCGCGGGTCGAAGACGTCGGGTTGCATGTCACGGTCCTGCTCTTCAGTCTCGCGGTTACTTTGCTGACGGCGATCCTTTGTGGATTGGTTCCTGCGCTGACGGCTTCACGGCTCAATCTCAATCAAACGCTCAGCGAAGGCGGCAGCAAAATGTCCGGCGAACGCTCCGGCCTGCGCACACGCCGCGCGCTGGTCGTCGCCGAAGTTGCCGTGACCGTCGTCTTGCTGGCCGGCGCGACGCTCATCCTGCGCAGCTTCGTGAATCTCAGCCGCGTCAATCTGGGTTTTGATCCGCATCACGTACTGACCATGCATTTGCGTGTGCAGGGCGCGAAGTACGCCAAGCCCGAAACGCGGCGGGAATTTTTTCGGCAACTAATTGAGCGGGTCGAAGCGCAGCCCGGTGTCGCGGCGGCGAGCGCGGTGTTGATTCGTCCGATGGAAGGCACGGCCGGCTGGGACACGCCATTCGCGCTGGAAGGGCAATCGGTCGCCGAGGCGCGGAAAAATCGCGTGCCGAATTTTGAAGCCGTCACGCCGCATTACTTCCGCACCTTCCGCATTCCCATCAAAGCCGGACGCGAATTTTCGGATCAGGATACGGATCAGTCGCCACCGGCAGTCATCATCAGCGAGACCATGGCAAAAACTCTTTTCGGCCCTGGCGTTGACCCGCTCGGCAAACGCCTCAAGCTCGATTTTTCTGTGGAATCCTGGCGCACGATTGTCGGCGTGGCGGGGGACGTTCGTTATCGCGAATTGCAGGACATTCGTTTCGATCTTTATATCCCGTTCGCGCAATGGCCGAGCGCTTTCGTCAATCATCTCGCCGTGCGGACGACCACCGAACCGACCGCCGTGCTGGCCACAGTGCGCCGTGAAATAGCGGCGCTCGATCCCACTCAGGCCGTGACCAGAGTCGCCACGATGGATCAACTCGTCGCCGCGCATCTGGCGCAGCCGCGGTTCAGCGCGGTGTTGCTGAACTGGCTGTCGGGGCTGGCGCTGCTCGCGGCCGCGGTCGGAATTTACGGCGTGCTGGCGTATTCCGTCGCCCGGCGCACGGGCGAGTTCGGCATTCGGCTCGCGCTGGGCGCGCAAGCAAGCGACATCCTGAAGCTGGTCATCGGGCAGGGCATGCGTCTGGTCACGGTCGGTCTTGGGCTTGGCCTGGCAGCTTCATTCGTGTTGACGCGACTGATCGCCAAACTTTTGTTCGGCGTGAGTGCGACCGATCCGTTGACGTTCGCCGGGGTTGCCCTGTTGTTGACGGCCATCGCGCTGTTCGCCTGCTGGTTACCGGCACGACGCGCGACCAGAGTTGACCCGCTGGTGGCGCTGCGAGACGAGTAAAGGAAATGGGCGATTCAAGGCAAACAACCCGCTTTCGTTTTTGGCTCTGGCTGATCGCGCTCGTCGGCGTGATTGTGCCGCGCCGACTCCCCGGCAGGAGTGGGAGGCGGAGTTGCGTGATCGCGAGATGTTGCTGGCCGAGTGGGACAAGCTCAACTGGCGAGGTAAACTTAACCTGCGGCGGCGGAGCGCCAGCGCGTTTTGGGATGCGCTCTGGCTGCAGCCGCACAGATGGGAGGACGACATGTTCCAAGACTTGCGTTACGGCGTCCGGATGTTGATTAAAAGCCCTGGCTTCACGGCCGTCGCCGTGCTGTCACTGGCGCTCGGCATCGGCGCCAATACCGCCATCTTCAGCCTGATGGAAGCCGTGCTGCTGCGCTCTCTTCCAGTCCCGCATCCGGAGCAACTCGTGTTGATGAAATGGGACACGCGCAAGTGGCCGGGCGGGTTCACGCAGAGCGGGTATGGCGGTTCACTCTCCTACACGGCTTTCCGGCAGCTTCGCTCCCACAGCGACGCCTTTTCAAGTCTCTTTGGGTTCGCGCCGTTCGGGTTTGACGCCGCCAATGCCAATGTGAACATCGGCGGGCGAGCGAGCCTGGTGGATGGCGTGATGGTGACCGGAGGCTACTTCTCCGGGTTGGGAGTGCAGCCGATCCTGGGTCGGGAGATCAGCGAGCAGGATGAGACGGCCGGCAGCCCCCGCGTGGCTGTCCTCGGCTATGACTACTGGGTTCGCACTTTCGGGCGCGATCCCAAGATTGTAGGCCAGAGCATCGTCGTCAACGGTGCGCCGTGCGCCATTGTGGGCGTGGCGCCGTCCGGTTTTTTTGGCGTCATCCCCGGCCACCATCCCGACCTCTGGGTCTCGCTCGGCGAGGAGCGCGGGCTCTTTCCGTTCTCCTCTCAGCCGCCGCATGGCAAGGGGCCGCTGGCGGACGACACCTGGTTCTGGTTGCAGGTCATGGGGAGGCTCAAACCCGGCATCAGCGAAGCGCAGGCTCGCGCCTCGCTCGACGTGCCGTTCCAGCAATTCCTCCAGGGCGCGGTGAAGTCGGCGACGAAGCCTGAAGACCTGCCGCACATCACGTTCGCGCCGGGAGGCAGAGGCCTGGAGAGCTTGCGCCGGCGGTACGCCAGCCCGCTCTCGCTCCTGCAAATCATGGTGGCGATGGTCTTGCTCATCGGGTGCGCGAATCTGGCGGCGCTCTTGCTGGCGCGTGCCGCCGCCCGCCGCTCGGAGATGGGCGTGCGGATGGCGCTCGGCGCTTCTCGCGCGCGCTTGATCAGGCAACTGCTGATCGAAGGACTGGTGCTCTCTGCGCTCGGAGGGGCGAGCGGTTTGCTCGTCGCCCGATGGGGCGCACAAGCGCTGCTCTCGTTGATGGCGAGCGGCGGGCAGCCGGTGGCGCTCAATCTCCATCTCGACCTGCGAGTCCTGGCCTTCGCGGCGGCGCTCGCTGTGCTGACCAGTTTGCTTTTCGGACTCGCGCCGGCCTTCCGGGCCACGCGCGTGGACCTCGTCTCGGCGCTCAAGGAGACCCCGCGAGGCGGCGGGCGCGAGGCGCGCTCGCGGGCCAGGCACGTCCTGGTCTGCGCGCAGGTCGCCATCTCGCTCGTCCTGCTGACGGGCGCCGGATTGTTCCTCCGCACGCTGGAAAATCTTCACCGGGAGGACCTCGGCTTTAGCCAGCAGCACTTGCTGCTGTTCGGCCTGGACCCGACGAAAAACGGTTACGACCAATCCCGCCTGCTGAATCTCTACGGCGAGTTGCTTGACCGCCTGGAGACGATCCCCGGCGTGCGGTCGGCCACCGCCTCTGCTTTGGCGCTGATCTCCGGGTGGGTCAACAGCGGCCCGGCCACGGCCGAGGACGCCGAGCCAACTCAAAGTGGAAAGACCAATGTGTTGAGCAACGCGGTCGGCCCGAGATTCTGCGAGACGATGGGCATCCGGCTCCTGCTGGGACGCGACGTGGAAAAGCGCGACCTGAGCAGTCCGACGCGGGTCGCGGTCGTGAACGAATCGCTGGCCCGCGGGTTCTGGCCGGGGCAAAACCCCGTCGGCCGGCGGCTGAGCTTCGGTGACCGCTTCAACCCGGAGCAGGCGTATGAAGTGATCGGCGTCGCCCAGGACGCCAAGTTCTCCGGCGTGCGCGAGAAGCTCCGCCCCACGGCTTACTTCCCTTACTCGCAAACTCCGTGGAGACTCGGCAAGCTCTACTTTGAACTGCGGGCCGCCGGCGACACTGCGGCGCTGATTCCCGCGATCCGTAGCGCGGTGCGCGCGACCGACCCGAATCTGCCGCTGTTTGATGTTAAGACGCAAGCTGAGCAGATTGACCAGTCGCTGCTCGATGAGCGGTTGTTCGCGAAGTTGTCGAGCTTCTTCGGGCTGCTCGCCCTGCTGCTGTCGGGCACCGGGTTGTACGGCCTGCTGTCCTATAGTGTCAGCCAGCAGACGCATGACATCGGCATTCGCCTAGCGCTGGGCGCGCAGCCGCGGGACATCCTCCGGTTCGTGCTGAAGCGAGCGCTGTGGACGACCGGCATCGGCATCGTGGCCGGCGTAGGGGCAGCGCTGGGCCTGGCAAGGTTTGTGCGGAGCTTTCTGTTCGGCATCGAGCCGAGTGATCCGTGGACACTCGCCGGTGTCGCGCTGCTGCTGGCCGGTGTGGCGCTGCTGGCTTGTTGGATCCCGGCGCGGCGGGCGACGCAGGTGGACCCGATGGTCGCGCTGCGGTGCGAGTGAACGGGTTACTTCAGTCGCTTAAATGAAGATGGCGCATGAATCTGCCGCGTCGCGGCACGGTGATTTTAGCCCGGCGTTGAAACGCCGGGAACGCGGGACACCAAGAACCCGGCGTCGCGTCAGCGACGGTTGAATCTCCACGAGGCGCAATCCATCGTCGCTGACGCGACTCTCCACCGGAGAGTCGCATGGCGATGATGCCGCGGCCTCTGGTTCCCGGCTTTGAAAAGCCGGGCTAAATTCAAACGCCGCTCCGCGGCGGGGACTGGGCAACACACTTCGCTTAAATGATGCTTGACGATTCCTGCTGGCTTAGCGAGAAGCGGCCGAGAAGCACGAGCGGGCGGTACAGTATTCAAACGTTCCACTAGGGTGAACGCCGCAGTCCGTTCCCGCTGGGCTTTTTCTTCACTGAATAGTCGGTTAACGGTGACTGCTGCCCGGCGGTGAGTGCCCGGCCCGCTTTGATGTCACTGATGCTCACCACGAACTCTTCGTCCCTGGTCGCCCGGTCCAGCATCTGCTTGAGCGTATTCTCGTCGAGCCCCGCCGCGTTGACGCCGCTCGCCTGAAGCTCTGCTCGCAGGTTGTCAACAGTGTTGGTGTGGCGACCGTAGACGTCGGGATAAAGGTGCAGGATGCCGCCCTCGACCACCTGCGTGTCATAGTTGATGTCCACCCACAGCGGCGGGTCGAGCTTCACCGCCAGGCGGTCGGCGCTCGCCTTCGCGTGCTCGATCTGCTCCTTGGTGATGGGCAGCCGGCGCGCGGCGACGATCTTCTCGGTCAAGTTAAAGAGGTCGTCCGTCAGCATCCGCACGCACCCGTGCGAGACAAGGCGGCCGAGGTCGGAAGGCTTGGCCGCCTGGTGGATCAGGTAACCTTGGCCGAGCGGGATTTTGATCTTGCCGAGCGGGTTGCGCGGGTCGTCCGGTTCAATGCGCTCGCCGGGCTCGACATCTTCTCTCGCCTCGACCCACGAGCTGTCGGGCGGCACCCACTCGGGGTTCCAGATGATCTGGGTCGCCTTCCGCTCGCCAATGACGATGGGGAAGTTTTTGCGGCCCACCCCGATCTGGTAGGTCTTGACCTCTTTGCCGGCTTGCCAGAGCGTGAGGCGGAAGGCCGGGACGTTGACCGTGATCCAGACCCTGGGATCACCCTCGCTGAGCGGGGCCCGCTCGATTCTGCCGCCGGTGAGCTTGTCCGAGCGCTCCGACTCATCCGTCCCCGCCGAACGGCCGATGCTGTCGAGCGGGATGTTGCCGGACTGCGGGCTGATCGCGGTCGCGGTCGTGAGCGGGATCGCTTCCGTCTGCTTCGTCGTCTGGTCGGGGTAAGTGATCTCGGCCCAGACGTGGCCGGCGAAGTCGGGCGTGGCTCGAACTTCGATCGAGAACTTCCCGCCGGTTGGAGCGGTCGGAGCCGCGAGCGTCTTGAGGACCACGTGACGGCCCGCCGCGACGACCGGGCGGTAGATGAATCTGACCTTGTCCGCGCCCGGCGCCGTCACGGTGAGACTAATGGTATCCGAGGTCGCCACTTTCCATGGCCCGGCGCCCTGTTCAAGCGGTGCAGCTTCGAGCTGGGGCTCCTGCGAGCCGGGAGCCTTCTCCGCCCGCTGGCAGGCGGTCACCGAGAGAGCCAGCAGCGTGGCGGCCAGGGGGGCGACGATTCTCCGATGTCCAGTGATGATCATCTCTTTACCTTCCGGCGGGTCTGAGCCTTCCCCCTCTGGCGATCCAGTTCCAGTAGCTCAAGGCGCAGGTAGGCGGCGGCGGCTCGGTATTGCACGGCTTCCCGCTTATCTTCCAAGAGCGGCACTAAGTCACTGCGGACTGCTGGCTGGTTGCGCAGCGCGAGCGCATGAACGGCTGCCGCCCGCACCGACCAATCTTTGTCTGAGAGCGCATCGCGCAAGGCTTCGAGCGAGGCCTCGTCGGTCTCCCTGGCGAGCAACGTGGCCGCCAGCGCTCGGCCCGACACGCCCGAGTTACTCAGTAGCGCTTCCATTGAAGAAACACCGAAGCCCAAGCCCGGCACTGGGGCCATCCCGACCCCGCCCTTGACCGCGAACTTAAATAACCCGCCGGGATTTTTCATCATGCGCATCGCCTCGCGCTTTTGACTGGTGAGATAGCCGGAATGGGTCTTTTTTTCTCCGGCGAGGATCTCCAGCAGCACCCTTTTGCCGATCGGCTGATCTAGCTCATAGAGCGCCTTGGCGGCAGCAAAACTGACCTCCGGCACCTCATCGTCCAATGCCTTCTCCAGCGGCAGAATCGCTCGCTGATCCTTCAGCGCCGCCAGGCTGGCGCAGGCCGCCAATCGCACTTCGACCTCCTTGTCCTTCAGGGTCGCGGCGAGACGCGAGAAGACCTCACTCCTCGCCCCCTCCAGGCTGAGCGCAATGACGGCCTCTTTCCGCTTCTCGGGATTAGGCTCTGCCAGACCCTTCTCCAGAATCTGGCGGGCCTTCTCTCCGGGGGGAGAAATGTTGCTCTGCCCAAAACTGATTCCGGCAGTGGACAGACTGATCAAAGTGGTTAGGGTGATGAAGATAATTGGTCGCATTACTTTTCCCTCCGCCTGGATTGTGTATGCCTATCTGTGTCCGATTTGCTCAAAGCCAGATTATAATCCCAAGTTGAGCTGTCGCGGCCAGTCCGCACGCCCAATGTCTCCGGTTTGACCTGACCGAGTCGTGTGACCAATCTTTGCTTCTCGACCGAGCGAATCAAGTCAGAGCGAACGGTTGATCATCTCAACTAGGCGCTCCGACTCCTTGTGTGCGCTGGCGGACTGACGGGATGGGCAGATCAGGACTAAAATGATTTGTTTTCTCTCCAGTTTCTGAGCGCCTGTGTGATTCCGCGCGCGAGCAAGGCAGATCAGGACTAAAATGATTTTATCGTTGGAGTGAGGCTTGATGGCTGGAGTGACTGATCGTTGGCCCCATACAATATAACCGGCCTTGCTTCAGGCCGGGTTGTTATCTTAAATCTGGAGGGCGGCGCTGGCCGCCCTTTCTGCTTCGAGCGGCAGGCCACAGACATTCGTGAAGCGGCGCCGGCCAGTTTAATCCGCTGGGGCTGGCCGAAGGCGCGTGGTATGATGCTTGGTGTAACGGGGGACTGAGATGATCGAGATCAATATCGGAGCGGCGGTTGAAAGCCGAGGTCGTGAGGTGGGGCGCGTCGAGCGCGTAGTGCTCGACCGCGACTCGTACGAAGCCACCCATCTCGTGATCCGGCACGGCGGCCCGTTCACCGGGCGTCAGGTCTTGGTGCCGCTCGGCTGGGTCGTCGGGACCGAGCGCGACCGAGTCAAAATCAGCCGGACGGCGGAGGAGCTGGCCTCTCAGCCTGGTTTCGAGGTCAAGCACTATGCCCGGCTGGATGAGTTGAATCGTGAGGAATTGGAGCACCCGCGCTCGAAGGTCAAGCCGGCCGACTGGGTCAACTATTTTGTCCCGCTCGTGGCCAATGCCTTCGGCGATCCTTACCATACGCCGGGTGTGAAGGTCACCGACCCGAACTTAGAGCTGTCGGAGAGCACGATCCGTCGCGGGCAGGCGGTGGAGTCCAATGACGGGCACAAGCTGGGCGAGGTCCGCGAGGTATTGTTGAGCGAGTCGGACCGGGGCCTGTGCGGGGTGATCATTGAGCGCGGCTTCGTCCGCACTCACCCGATGAGAATTCCGGCCGACTGGATCACTCGGATCGAACAGCAGCGTATCGTCCTTAATCGCACCAAGGCGCAGGTCGAATCTTGGGAGCGCGAGCAGCGGGAGTAGCTCTACGCTCGCTGGCCTTGATCTCCCTCCTCCATCCAAAAGCCACAATTCTGGAGCCAGTTATTCCTCTGGCCGGTCAAACTGAACAAATATCTTGCCTATTGCTGAGGCTTGCGGTATTGTTCGCTTGCCTCACCCGAAGCGGCTGAGCACCCGGTGCGCTTTCGGTGGACAGAGCAAGCAGGTGCATGAAAGTCTTAGTTGTCAGCCTCTATTACGAGCCGGATCTCTGCCAGTCGAACGGACCCATCATCCGCGCGCTGTGCGACGACCTGGCCAGTGCTGGTCACCAAGTCACCGTCCTCACCTCGTTCCCACATTACAACTGCGACGCGGTGTGGCCGGCGTATCGCGGCCGTCTGTGCTCACGTGACCAGGTGGGAGAGGTCCGCGTCTTTCGCTCTTACATCTTCGTTCCGCGGCGGCGCACGGGATGGGGACGCATCCTCAACTACCTCTCCTTCAACCTCTCATCGACGCTGGCCGGGCTGTTTGCGGGGCCGCAAGACGTGATCTTCGTCATGTCGCCGCCGCTGACCATCGGGTTGACGGCTTATGTCCTCGGGCTGCTCAAGCGCATCCCGTTCTGCTACAACCTCCAGGACATCTGGCCGGAGGCGGCTGTGCGGCTGGGGATGTTGCAGGGCGAGCGGGTGATCCGGTTCTTCTCGCGGGTCGAGAAATTCATCTACCGCCGCAGCCGCAAAATCTTCGCCATCTCCGACGAGTTCAAGGAGAACCTGCGCGGCAAGGGAGTGCCCGAAGAGAAGATCGAAGTGATCCCGAACTTCGCGGACACGCGCTTCATCCGCCCCCTGGAGAAGGCGAACTCTTTTTCTCACGCTCACCGTCTGACGGAGAAGTTCGTCGTGCTTTACGCCGGTAATCTCGGCCTCTCGCAGGGCCTCGAAGTCATGCTGGAGGCCGCCGCCAGATTGCGCGAGCGCCGCGAGATCGTCTTCTTGATCGTCGGTTCGGGCAGTCGCCGTGATCACCTGATGGCGGAGGCACAGCGCCAGGGGCTGGAGAACGTCGAATTCCTGCCGCTGCAGCCCGAAGCGGATGTGCCACTGCTCTATGCCTCGTGTGATGTCGCGCTCGTCCCGCTCAGGCGGGGCAATACCGAAATCTCGGTGCCGTGCAAGGTCTACAGCATTATGGCGAGCGGCCGGCCCTACATCGCCAGCGTGGACGAGGCGAGCCACGTTTGGAAGCTGACCGCACGCGCCAACTGCGGCGTGTGCATCGCACCCGAAGACGGGGCGGCGCTGGCCGAGGCCGTCTTGCATCTGCAGGCCGGGCCGGAGCGGGCGCGAGAGATGGGGTTGAACGGGCGGGACTATGTCGAACGCCACTTCTCTCGCCAAACGGTCACCAACCGTTACCGGGTTGCGCTTGAAGGACTCATTGAATCACCCGCAGTATCAGTTGCCCCACACGCCTCATTGTCGAGCAAATGAGCGAGTCGCTAGTTTGAGGCCCTATGTTTCGAGCCACCATCTTCTTCCTGGCAGCCGGCATCTCCTACCTGGTCACGCACTGGTTGGTGAAGGCCCCTCTGCGTTGGAAGGCTCTGGATGTGCCCAACGAGCGCAGCTCGCACAGCCGCCCCACCCCACGTTTGGGCGGAGTGGGCATCGTCGCCGCTTTCGTGCTGACGCTGCCGCTGCTCTGGGTCATGGTCTCGCGCGAGTTCGCGGCGCTGAAGTTCGGCGTCGCCTTGGTCGGATACGTCGTAGTAGCTGCGGTCGGTCTGGTTGACGACTTGCGGACGATCAGCCCGATGGCAAAATACATCGGCCAATTGGGCGCCACGGTCATTGCCGTCTGGTGCGGAGTGTTGTGGCTCGGCCTGACGCTGCCGTTCGGGGTGACGCTCGGCTTCGGCCTCTTCAGCATCGTGCTGACGATCATCTGGCTGACCGGCTTCAGCAACATCTTCAACTTTATGGACGGCATTGACGGGTTGGCCGGCGGGGCCGGAGCCATCTACAGCTTATCCCTCGCGGTCATCTGTTTCGGCACGGACCATCGTCTGCTTGGGGCGGGCAGCTTGATTGTCGCGGCCGCCTGTCTCGGTTTTCTCGCCCACAACTTTCCGCCCGCGAAGATTTTTATGGGCGACGTGGGCAGCCTGTTCATTGGCTACGTGCTGGCCGCCTTTGCAATTGTGACGACCAACAGCGGGGAGCATCCGGCGCCATTCATCGCGGTGCTGCTGACCTTCGGCACCTTCCTCTACGACGGGGCGTTCACCCTCACGCGGCGGCTCTTGCGTGGCGAGAAGGTTTACGAAGCCCACCGCTCGCACCTCTATCAAAGGTTGGTCATCGCCGGCCAGAGTCACCGCCGGGTCAGCCTCAGCTATTATGCGTTGAGCCTCATTTTAGGCGCGGGCGGCGTAGCTTACACGTTCGCTGGCGATTGGGCGCAGGTGGTGATCCTGGTAATAAGCGGGGTGGTATTGCTCTCCTTCACCCGCTACGTCTATCACGTCGAAGCTGCCGTGGGGCGTGCGGCGCGCATCCATTCGGCGGGAGCCGTGAAGGCTTGTTCGATGGGAGAGAGACTATAGCTTTATCAGCGCTGACGCAAAAATTCTGAGGTCTTTTCATTTTCCATTTTCCACTTGTCATTTTTCATTTGTCATTGCGCCTGAGGCACGCCACCCGCAATGACAAATGAAAAATCCAAAATGGCAAATGGCAAATGAAAAACAAATACACCTCAGAATTTTTGCCTGGCTGCTTAAATCGGCGAAGAGTGACGGGTCAGGTCCCATGCGTTGCTCGTCGTTTGTGTGAGTTAATGGCCCAAGCAATCGAGGGACCTCCTGATGGCGGATGCGCTCGTCAAGTATCGCAAGCCGGTGATTGCCGCCTTCCAAATTTCGCTTTTCACCGTCACCTACCTGTTGAGCTTCTTGCTGCGGCTCGACTACTACTTGCCGGCGCATAACCGGCCGGCGTTCTTCGCGACACTGCCCATCGTGGTGGCCATCAAGGCCGTCATCTTTTATCGCTTCGGCCTCTTTCGCGGCTGGTGGCGCTACGTCGGGATGGATGACCTCGCCGACGTGATCAAGGCGACAAGCGTGAGCACACTCATCTCGCTCGGCGGCGTCTTTGTGGCGAAGGGGTTTTATGGTTACCCGCGATCCGTATGGGCGATTGATTGGGTGTTGACGATTTTGGTGCTGGGCGGAGTCCGCTTCGCGGTGCGGGCCTACGCCGAAAGCTCATTGGGCAGCCGCGCCGGCGCGAGCACGTTGATCGTCGGGGCCGGAGCGGCCGGCAGCACGCTGGCGCGGCAGATGCGGGGCCACAGCCGCCTTGACTACCGCCCGGTCGGGTTCGTGGACGATGACCTCACCAAGCTCGGGATCAAGCTTCAGGGCCTGCCCGTGCTCGGCACGACGGCCGACCTGCCTAAGCTGATCGACCGGTACGCCGTCGAGCAAGTGCTGATCGCAATCCCGACGCTGAGGGGAGGAGAGGTCGAGCGGATTCTCGACAAGTGCCGCGAGCGCCGGGTCGGCTTTAAGATCGTGCCGCCGATCAGCGACCTGCTGGCCGGCCACCTGACCCTCGACCAAATTCGCGGGGTGCGGATCGAGGACCTGATTGGGCGCGAGCCGGTCGAGCTTGACGTCGTGCATCTCCGCGAGCGGCTCGCGGGCCGGCGGGTCTTGATCACCGGGGCAGGCGGCTCAATCGGCTCGGAGCTGGCGCGGCAGGTCGCCGCCTTCGAGCCGCGCCAACTGATCCTCTTCGAGCGCTCGGAGAATGACCTGTACAACGTCGAGGTCAAGCTGCGTGAGCGTTTCCCGGCGCTCGATCTGGTGCCGGTGATCGGCGACATCACGGACGCTGATCAACTCGCCGAGATTTTCGCCGCTTACCTCCCACAGTCCATCTTCCACGCCGCGGCCTACAAGCACGTGCCGATGATGGAGCGCCATCTCTTTCAGGCGGTGCGCAATAATATTTTCGGCACCGCGAACGTGGCACGGGCCGCGATGGAGGCCGGGGTCGAAGACTTCCTCATGATCTCCTCGGACAAGGCCGTGAAGCCCACGAGTGTCATGGGTGTCACCAAGCGCTCGGCCGAACTCGTCGTCGCGGCCTTGCAGAGCCGCGGCGTGACGCGTTTCGTCTCGGTCCGCTTCGGCAACGTGCTGGGCAGTAGCGGGAGCGTGCTGCCGCTCTTCCGCCGCCAGATCGGCGCCCGCCAGCCGGTGACGGTGACTCACCCGGAAGTGACGCGCTATTTCATGACCACGACGGAAGCCGTGCAGCTCGTGCTGCAAGCCTCGACGATGGGGCGGGGCGGTGAAATCTTCGTCCTCGACATGGGCGAACCGGTCAAGATCGTTGACCTGGCGCACAAACTCATTCGCCTCTCCGGCCTAGAGCCGGGCCGCGACCTCGAGATCAAGTTTACCGGACTGCGCCCGGGCGAGAAGCTCTCCGAAGAACTCTTGCTGGAGGGCGAAGGCGTCTTGCCGACCGTTCACGAGAAGATTCGCGTGCTCAGTGGGCGGCCGATCTCTTACCCGCAAATCAGCCGCTGGCTGGCCGCGCTGAAGGAGGCGGTTGAGCAGAAAGACGGGCAGGCAGTGCTGGACGAGCTTTGCTGGATGGTGCCCGAATACCGACCGAGCCCTGAATTGCTTGCTTGGTGCCAGGCAGTTCACTATCCTAGTCAGGCTTTTGAGAGTACGGTATGGGGGGCGTGAGCGCCATGACCTGAAGATAAGCCCTGGGAGCGCCCGCGTCCTCGCGGGCCGGCTTGATTACCGAGCCGGCCCGCGAGGACGCGGGCGCTCCCAGGAGCAGGTCCACTCCTTAACCTAATGCCATTGCGCTGACGCTCCCCGTCCCGTATCAGCCGCATTTGAAGAAAGGAACGCGAGTTTGAGCCAAGGCGATAAGCAACTTTACCTGGTGACCGGCGGCGCCGGATTCATCGGCTCGCACCTCTGCGAGGCGCTGGTCAAGCGTGGAGAGCGCGTGCGGGTGCTGGATAATTTGATGACCGGCAAAAGCTCGAATCTTGCCCACCTGGAGGGCCAGGTCGAACTCATTGAAGGCGACATCCGTGACTATGAGGTCACGCGGCAGGCGGCCGAAGGCGTGGGCATCGTTTTCCATGAGGCCGCCATCCCCTCGGTCCCGCGCTCGGTCGCCGAGCCGCGCCTCAACCATGAGACCAACGTCGACGGCACCTTCAATCTGCTGATGGCGGCGCGTGCGGCGGGCGTGCGGCGGGTCGTTTATGCCGCGTCGAGTTCGGCCTACGGCGACACCGAGACCTTGCCCAAGGCCGAAGCCATGTTGCCGAGCCCGCTTTCGCCCTACGCGGCGGCCAAGCTCTTCGGCGAATACTACTGCCAGGTCTTCACGCGGGTGTACGGGCTGGAGACCGTCGCGCTCCGCTACTTCAATGTCTTCGGCCCGCGGCAGGACCCGTCCTCGCCCTATTCGGGAGTGATCTCAAAATTCGTGACGGCTTTGCTCGCAGGGGAACGGCCGGTGATTTATGGCGATGGCGAGCAGTCGCGCGATTTCACCTGCATCGACAATGTCGTCGACGCGAACCTGCAGGCGGCGGAGGCGCCGGCCGCCGCGGGCCAGGTGATCAACGTCGCGATTGGCGAGCGGATCACGCTCAACCGACTGCTCGCGGAATTGCAACGGATCATCGGGACCGACTTACAGCCGCGCTACGAAGACTGGCGCCCTGGTGATGTCCGCCACTCCCTGGCGGATATTACGCTCGCGCGGCAGTTGCTCGGCTACGAGTCGCTGGTCTCGTTGTCCGAAGGATTACGGCGCACGGTGGAGTGGTACCGAGAGAATCAGTTTTGAGTTTTCAGTCCGGAGGTCATCGTCCATAACTGAGAACTCAAAACCCCTCTTCAATGTTGTTTCACCGCCGGCTGAGGTTTCTCTGGCTGAGGCTTCTCTGAAGGCTGCTGAGCTTCCAAGTCCTTCTCTAAGGCATCCAGGTGGTCGTTCAACTCTCTCAGCCTGGCCTCCTCCGTCTGCAACTGGCCTCCTAGCTTCACCTCGCGGTCACGCAGCATCTCCTCGCGCTGGCCTTGCAGCTCCAACTCAAGTTTCATCCGCCTGAGTTGCGTCGCCATTTCATTGCGGCGCAGGGCCACCTGCTCCCTGAGGATCTGCTCTTCCAGCTCCTTGAGATAGGCCTCCATGCGCTTCTGCTCGAGCTTCAACTCGGCGATCTGCTTCTGGAGCTCGGCCAAATCTTTTTTAAGGCGGTCGACGTGCTCCTGCTGCGCCCGCACCCGCTCGACGACGATCTGGGCTCGGTGGGAGTTGAGGTTCCAGCGCTGAAACGACAACCGGAGCAGGCGCACCTCGTTGAGCAGCGCCCGGACCGTCATGCCGTCATCAATCTGGGTGGGCGGGGCGGGCTCAGCGGCCCTCCCGCTTTGCGCTATCGCTGGGCCGGCTAGGATGAAACAAAAAACGCTCAGGCAGAGTAAGCAGCGGAGAGCTAGATTCTTGGCCGGTGTCATCGCAATCTCCTTTGACAGCTTGGAATGGCAGAACTAATCAAGCAAACGAACGACCGGGGCCAAAGTTCCAGAAAGGCGGCGTCCTCCAGCCTCCCCGGATTACAGCTTTTTCCTCATCCCCATCGCCAGCGGCTGATAGCCCACCTCCTCCCAGAATTGCCGTGCGCTCTCGTTCGAGTAGAGCACGTGCAATTCGCTCGTCCCGAGCCCTTGCTCGCGGAACCAGTCTTCGGCCGCCGCCACCAGCGCCCGCCCCACTTGACTGCGCCGCACATCGGGGCGGACGAAGGCGCCGGCGATGTAGCCGCCCGCCAGCCGCACGTTGGGTCGTGGGCGGCGCATCATCGAGTTGAAGGCCTCTCGCGCCGCCCGTTCAATCACGTCTTTGAACCAGCGGGCTGGACCGACCTCGCTCCGCTTGGGCCGCCGCCCGTAGATCACGGCCTTCACGTAGCCGATCATCTCGCCCCGTTGCTCGGCGATGAAGAAGCGTGTGTGAGGGTGTCGGATCTGCTTCCGCAACTCGTCGGGAGTTGATGCCCAAGGCGTCAACTCGCCCGCGTATTCGTTCAAGGAGCGCTCGTAATTAAGAAGCTCGCGGGCGAGTGTGGCGAGCTGCGGCGCATCCCCCGGCACGGCAGTGCGCACGACCGGCGAGTTGTGATCACCTTCTCTCATCGCGACTGGCAGCCAACGGCTCAGAAAGCGTGCTTGACCGTCCGCGAAAGGATACGACATAATCGCTCGGGATTTAAGCGCCCCGACCGACAGCAACACGATGGCCAAATTTATTCTTGCGATCATGACTCTCACCGCCTTGATGGCTGCCCCGGCCGGCGCGGCGCAGCAAGCGCGGCCTGCTTACGGCCCGGTGGTTAGCGCCTACCTCCTCAGCCTGACCGAGGAGCTGAACGAACTGGATTTTCAGTTGCGCCATCGTGAGATCAGCCGCCGCGATTACGAGCGGGCACGCCAGCGTCTCATCATCCTGCGGCATGCTGTCGAACGCCGCGCCGCTGAAAATAGTGAAGACTTTGTTCCGGAGATTCAGGTTCTGACCGCCGATGAGCTTGACACTTTAGCGCTCGGCGCCAAGCCGGAACCGAGCACGCTGCGCCTCGGGGCGCTGCTCGACAAGCGGTGGAAGCTCATCTCCATCGAGCGAAGGGCCACACAGTTCTTCGTCTTTGAGAAGGTCAGAGGGAGGGAGATGATGCCCGGCGAGCAGTTCGGGTACAAGGGACCGAACGGCGCGCCAAATCTCCAAGAGATAATCGAGACAGTGGTCGTGCCTGAGAAGGCTGATCCGGTGGCCGCGAATCCGCCGGCCGCGCCTGCTGTTCAGGACCACGTAGCGGAAAGGCCTGCTCCGAAGCAGGAGCCGGGCCAATTACGGCCGCGGGCAGTAGAGGCAATCGGCCCGCGTCTGCTCAGCCTCTACCTCCCGGCCTATACTCCGGAGGCGCGGGCACGCGGCATCGAAGGCGATCTGGCCGTCAGCGCCGTGTTCCGACATGATGGAAAGATCAAAGAGGTGGTGGTTGAGCGCGGGCTGGGCCACGGCCTTGATGAGCGCGCAGTCGCGGCGATGAAGCGGACCGCCTTCGAGCCTGCGCGGCTTGATGGCCAGCCAATCGATATGCGGGTCCAGTTGGTCTTCACCTTCAAGCTGGGCAGGGTGACGGTGCACCTGCGGTCGGAAAAACAAAATGATGAGGCGAGGAAAAATTTGCCGTGAATCTCGACCGGCGAAAATTCATCAAGCTTTCGGCCGCCTCGGTCGCGACCGTCGGGTTAGGGGGCCTCGGCTTCAGCTTCGCGAGGCGCTACAACGTGGAGGTCTCGCGCTTAGAGGTGAAGCTCGCGCGTCTGCCCGCCGAGTTCAACGGCCTGACCATCGCGCAGATGAGCGATATTCATCACGGGCCGTTCACCGGCTTGGACTACATCAGCCACTGCGTCGGGATCGTGAACGATCTCAAGACTGACGTTATCGCCCTCACCGGCGACTTCATTTTCGGCGGCGAGCGCTACATCGAGCCGTGCGCCGAGGCGCTCAGCCCGCTCCGCGCGCGGGCCGGTGTTTACGCGGTCCTGGGCAATCACGATTATTACCACAGCGCTGGCCGGGTAGCCCGCGCCTTACGCCGCGCCGGCTTCACCGTGCTCGTCGACGGGCAGGAGCGTTTCGAGCGGGGCGGGGCTCAGCTCTGGCTGCTGGGCTTGGATGATCTGTATTACGGGCAGTGGGACCTCAACCGGGTGATGCGGCGCCTGCCGGAGGGCGAAGCGAAGGTGGTCCTCGCCCACAACCCTGATTTCATTGAGAAGTTCGCGGAGCAGGAGAAGCGGGTGGATTTCATCTTATCCGGACACACGCACGGCGGCCAGGTGCGCATCCCGGTCATCGGGGCGCCGCACGTGCCTTCTGAGTACGGACAGCAGTACGCGATCGGCTTAAATCATAAGGGCCCGATGCAGGTCTACACGACCCGCGGCATCGGCACTGTCGGGCCGCCCGTGCGGTTCGATTGCCCGCCCGAGATCGTGCTCCACACCTTGCGCCGAGCCTGAAGAGTAAAGAGGGGGAAGACGCGATGAGTTTATTGACGCAGACCGAAGTTTACGAGCAGATCGCGCGAGCGCAGGCTGAAGGTAAACGCCTCGCCGTGGCGACGATCATCACCACTTCAGGCTCGACCCCACAACGGACGGGCGCCAAGCTGCTGGTCTTCGAAGACGGTCGAATGCTGGGGACTGTCGGCGGCGGGTGTGTCGAAGCCGATGCCTGGGCCGAAGCCCGCACCGCCCTGGCCGACGGCGAGCCGCGCCTGTGCCGCTTCACGTTGCGCGACGCTCCGGATGTCTCCCCGGATGAGGAGGGGATGATTTGCGGGGGAGAGATGGAAGTCTTGATTGAGGTGTGGAGTTGAAAAGTAGGCAGTAAGCAGTAGGCAGTAGGCAGTAAAACAAATCGCTGATCATGGGTAATGTCGCCTTTCATCTGCCCACTGCCTACTGCTTACTGCCTACTGATTTCTTATGTTGACGGCTGCTGATATCTCATGCGCGCTCAAGCGCTCACTTGGTGAAGGCCGGTCACTCGTCATCATCTCGCTCGTCGAGTCAGGCGGAAGTCCGCTGGTGAAGCAGGGTCGGATGTTGGTGGAGGAGGGTGGTGCTTCAATTGAAGGAACGCTCGGTGACGGGGGATTAGATGAGTTGGCTGCGCGTCATGCGCTCGCGCTGATGGCGGATGAGCGGCAGGAGATCGCGGCCGTGCGCTTGGGTGACCTGATCACCTCCTTCGGGAGTGAGGTGGGGGGAGGGATCGACGAACGCCTCGGCGACGTGAGACTGCTCTTTGAGGTCTCGCGCCCGCCGCTCGAACTCATCATTTGTGGCGGCGGGCATGTCGGCCAAGCCGTAGCCAAGGCTGGGCGGCTGCTCGATTTCCGCGTGACGGTGATTGATGACCGGGCCGATTTCGCCTCGCGCGAGCGGTTTCCCGACTCCCAAATTCGCCTCCTCGCGGAGGATTTCATCGAGGCGTTGCGCTCGCTGAAGATCACACCCGCCGCGCACCTGGTGATCGTGACGCGCGGCCATAAGCACGATGAGATGTGCCTGCGTGAAGTGATCGACCGGCCAGCGCGCTACATCGGCATGATTGGCAGCCGCCGACGCGCGACCACGATTCGCGAGCATCTGAGGCGCGAAGGGGTCCCGGCCGAATCGCTGCGCCGGGTGCAGGCGCCGATCGGGCTGGACATCGGCGCGCAGTCGCCGGAAGAGATCGCCCTCGCCATCCTCGCCGAGATCGTTTTAGTGCGGCGTGGCGGGAGCGGGCGGCCGAAGAGCGCTGAGGGGCCGATGGCCCGCGCGCGCTGAGGAAAGGGGAAGGCGAAAGACGAAAGGCGAAGGTGATCTCTCTTTTCCTTTCGCCTTTCGTCTTTCGCCTTCCCCTTATTTATTGACTGGCAACGATGCGGGGTTTCGGGTACTATAAGCTGAGGTTCAGCCCTGTAATTTGACAAATAACAAACCAATAAACAATTTCCCTAGAGAGAGAGGCGATTTCGGGATGGACAATGCAACACAGACTTTGCAGAACGTGCAGGATGCTTTTTTGAATAACATCCGCCGCGATCGCATTAACGTGACCATCTATCTGATTGGCGGGGTCAAGCTCACGGGGAGGATTCGCAGCTTCGATAAATTCTCGGTGGTATTGGAGTCCGGCAATCTGGAGCAATTGATCTTTAAGCACGCGATCTCCACCATCTCGGTGCCGCGTGGGAGCTTACAACACGGGTATTCAGGAGGCGCACAGCAACAGGTGTCCCCTCCCTCTGCGCCGCCCTCGACGCCACCCGCGCCTTCGGGAGGAGGTGCCCCGCCGACGCCACAGAATCAGTGACGAGTGACAAGTGATCAGTCACGAGTCGGCTGTTGCTGGTCGCTTAACACACTCATCGCTCGTCACTGCTTTTACGGTGAGGCAGCCTCAAGATGACGCGCGGCAAGTTCATCACTTTTGAGGGGATCGACGGTTGCGGTAAAACCACGCAACTGAGGATGCTGGAACGCTACCTGACGGGTAAGGGCATCCCATTCATGTCGACACGCGAGCCTGGCGGGACGACCTTGGGGACGACGATCCGCGCGGCGCTCCTCAATGTCTCACATCGTAGCATCGAACCCCTCGCTGAACTCCTGCTCTATTCGGCTGATCGCGCACAGCACGTGCGCGAGTTGATCCTGCCGGCGCTCGCGGCCGGCCGGAGTGTCTTGAGCGACCGCTTCTGCGATGCGACGACGGCTTATCAAGGGTATGGCCGCGGTTTCGACCTGAAGCTGATTACCGAGCTGAATGAGCTGGCGACTTTCGGGCTCAAGCCGGACCTCACGCTCCTCTTCGACCTCGATGTCGCGACCGGGCTCAAGCGCGTGCAGCGCCGGAGCGACTTTGCGGTGGAGGCGAGCGATGGTGAGGCCCCCGACCGGCTCGATATCGAGCCACTCGAATTCCACGAGCGCGTCCGCCGCGGCTATCTGGAGATTGCCCGGCGCGATCCCGCCCGCATTCGCGTCATCCCAGCCTCCGGCTCAATCGATATGACTCGTAGTTTGGTCATTGAGGCAGTTCAAGGATTGTTTGAGTGACAAGATAGCTGTCCGTGGTCCGTGGTCAGTTGCGAGCAATCCTACGGAGAACTGACCACTGACAATGGACAACTGACTACTACTTTATGTCTTTCGCCAAACTCATTGGTAACGAGCGCAACAAAGAAATCCTGCGGCGGCGGCTGAGGCACGGGCAGTTGTCCTCGACCTTGATTTTTGCGGGGCCAGAAGGGGTGGGGAAGCGCCAATTCGCGCTCACTTTCGCGAAGGCCGCTAACTGTCAACGCGCTCGGGTCGGCGAGGAGGGCGGCTACAATGCCGCAGATAGTTGCGATGAGTGCGCCGTGTGTCGCCGGATAGCTGCCGGCATTTACGGTGACGTGATGGAGATCAAACCTGACGGCGCCTTCATCAAGATCGCACAGACGCGGGCGCTGGCTGAGGAAGTCCATTTCCGGCCACGCGAGGGGCGCCAGCGCTTCTTTCTGCTTGACGGGGCCGACCGGCTGCGCGAAGAGGCCGCCAACTCGCTGCTCAAGACGCTCGAAGAGCCGCCTCCGACCTCAACGATCATTCTGCTCACGGCACGCCCCGACGCGCTGCTGCCCACCATTTGCTCGCGGGCTCAGCGGCTGAACTTCGCCCCTCTCCCGGTCGGGGAGATGGAACAGTATCTCGCCGCGAACTACCGCCGCCCGGCGCCCGATACGGCCCTCTTAGCGCGTGTCACGGGGGGGCGTGTCGGTCAAGCGACGGCCGTCGATCTCTCCGAATATCGGCGTGACCGGCGCGAGTTGATCGAACTCATCGAACTGCTGAGCGCGGGCAATCACCGCTACCGCTTGCTCAAAGCCGCCGAGTACCTGGGCAAGCAGGAACGGGAGGTGTTTGAGAAGAAGCTGGAGTTGATGATCGCCTTGCTGCGGGACATCTTCTTGCTGGCGGCCGGTAGCACGCGTGAGGCCATTGTCAATGTGGACGCCGCCGAGAGGCTGGAGACGCTGGCGCAAAAGATCGGGACGCGCCGCCTGATCGCCTGGGTCGAAAAACTCGACGGAGTGCGGGGCAATCTACGGATCAACATCAATCGCCAGGTCGCCACAGAAGCAGCGCTCTTAAGCCTGAGCGAGGTGTGAGAGTAGCGCCCAACTACAATCACCTTCGGCCTCCCGGTATCCTTGACAACCCCGCCTTGAGGTCCTTATCCTTACCGTTTTGCGTTAGCGATAAGATCGCTGGCCTGGCGGTGAACCGTTATGTTCGAGGCACTCTCAGACAAGCTCAAGAAAGTTCTCAAAGACCTGCGTGGCGAGGGCCGCCTGACGCAGGAGCACCTGGAGCTGGCCATGCGCGAGATTCGGATCGCGCTCCTGGAGGCGGATGTCAACTTCAAGGTCGTCAAAGACTTCATTGAGCGGGTCAAGGCCAAGGCCCTCGGCCAAGAGGTGATGCAGGCGCTTTCGCCGGGCCAACAGGTGGTCAAAATCGTCCACGAGGAAATGGTCGAGATGCTCGGCGGCACCTCCAGCCGCCTGCTCTTCACCTCCCGGCGGCCGAACTCGGTGATGATTGTGGGGCTGCAAGGGTCAGGTAAGACCACCTCGACCGGCAAACTCTCGCGCTGGCTCGAGAAGAACCAAGACCGGAAGCCACTGCTGCTCTCGGTAGACGTTTACCGCCCGGCGGCGCGCGATCAGTTGGCCGTCATTGGCAAAGCGATCGGGCTCCCGGTCTTCGCGGGCGATGGCCTCAATGACCCGTTGGAGTTGTGTCGCGCCGCCCGGTTGCACTGCGAACAGGTCGGCTACGATACGTTGATGGTCGATACGGCCGGCCGCCTGCACATCGACGACGGGCTGATGGAAGAGCTGCAGCAGATCAAGCGTGAGATGCAGCCGGTGGAGACGCTCTTTGTGGCCGACGCCATGACCGGCCAGGACGCCGTCAAGAGCGCTAAAGAATTCAACGACCGCGTCGGCCTCACCGGCATCATCCTGACGAAGATGGATGGCGATGCGCGGGGCGGGGCGGCGCTCTCGATCAAAGAAGTCACCGGGCAGCCGATCAAATTCGTCGGCGTCGGCGAGAAGTACGACGCGCTGGAGCCCTTCTACCCCGAGCGCATCGTCTCGCGCATCCTGGGCATGGGCGACGTGATCTCGCTCATCGAGAAGGTACAGGCCGAGGTGGACGAGAAGAAGGCGCTCGAGATGCAGGAGAAGCTCGAGCGCAATACCTTCACGCTCGAAGACTTTCGCGACCAGCTCGGGCAGATGAAGAAGCTCGGCTCGCTCGAAAGCATTCTCAGCCTGTTGCCCGGCGACCTGTTCAAGGGCATGCCCAAGCTCACGCCCGAGATGACGGCGCAGATGGAGAAGGAGCTGAAGCGCACCGAAGCGATCATCAACTCGATGACGCCCGCCGAGCGTGAAGACCATAAGATCATCAACGGCTCGCGCCGCAAACGCATCGCTCAAGGCAGCGGGACGAAAGTCAACGACGTCAATAATCTGCTCAAGCAGTACGTCGAGATGAAGAGCATGATGCGCCAGATGACCGAAGGCGGCATGTTCGGCGGCCTCGGCGGCCGCGTCGCCCGCCGCTTGACCGGTATCGGCCCGCGCAAGAAGAAAAAGAAGAAGAAGAGACGATAGACTGTCAGTGGTCAGTGGTCAGTTGTTTGTAGAAAATCACTGGCAACCTACAACTGACCACTGACAATCATAAATTCCCTAGCGTCCGAACCGCAACTAATTTATAATCGGCACGCTCAGCACGTCTGGAGGTATTCGTTTTGTTAGCAATCAGATTGACAAGGAAAGGGGCTAAGAAGCAGCCATTTTATCGCGTGGTAGTGACCGAGAAAGAGGCGAAGCGCGATGGGCGGTTCGTCGAGATCGTCGGCCACTATAATCCGTGCCGCGAGCCGGTCGAGCTCAAGCTCGACCGTGAGCGCATCAACTACTGGATCGCGCGGGGGGCACAACCGTCTGAAACGGTGCGGAGCTTGATTCGCAAGAGCGAGCAGCAGACGGCGGCCTCGACCGAGCAGGCGGCGTAGGTGCTTGTGTTCCGGCTCCCACATCGTGCTGCGGACCGCGCCTGTTCCCTGGCAGCTCAATGTAGCGGCTGAAGGTGCCAATGCTGATGTGGAGGTGGGAGAATGAAGGAACTCATTGAGTTGATCGCCAAGTCATTGGTTGACTACCCCGACGAGGTCAAGGTCAAAGAGGTGGAAGGTGATCAGACGACGGTGCTCGAACTGCGCGTCGCCGATGGCGACCTGGGTAAGGTGATCGGCCGGCAGGGCCGCACCGCCCGCGCGATGCGCACCATCCTCGGCGCCTCCGGCATGAAGCTCAAGAAACGCTTCGTGCTTGAGATCCTTGAATGAGCACACCGCTTCACCCCGGGGAAGCTGAAGACGAGTTGATCACCGTGGCGCGCATTATTCGCCCGCAGGGACGGCACGGCGAAGTCATCGCTGACCTCCTCACCGATTTCCCCGAACGTTTCACCGCCCGCGAAACGGTTCGCGCCATCCGGCCCGGGGGTGAGGTGTGGCCCCTCAAACTCGAACGAGCCTGGCTACACAAGGGCCGAGTGGTCTTGAAATTCGCGGGCTACGATTCGATCGAGCAGGCTGAAGGGCTGCGTGACGTGCGCCTGGTCATCGAGCGCAGTCAGGTGGTCAAACTCCCGGAAAATAGTTACTACGATTTCGACCTCGTTGATTGCGAAGTAGTGACTACCGACGGGCGGCGGCTGGGGCGAGTCGCTGAGGTCGAGCGCTGCGGCGCCACTCCGCTGCTGGCCGTGCGGGAGGAAGGTCGAGAATACTTGATCCCCTTCGCGCTTGATATTTGTACTGAGATCGACATCGCGCGCAAGCGGATTGTCATTGCGCCGCCTGAAGGGTTGTTGGATTTGTGAGTGGTCAGGAGTCCGTGGTCAGTTGTCCGGAGGATTGCTCGCAACTGACTATGGACAACTGACCACGGACCACTGGTTATGCATTTTGACTTGCTGACGATCTTCCCGGAGTTTTTTGCCGGACCCTTTGACTTCGGGATCATTCAGCGCGCGCGCGAGCAGGGCCTGATCGAGATTGCAATTCACGATCTGCGCTCTTTCACATTCGATAAGCATTACGTCGTCGATGACCGGCCGTTCGGTGGCGGCGACGGGATGGTGCTCAAACCTGAGCCCATCTTCCGTGCGGTCGAATCATTGCTCGGGGCCGAAGGACAGTTTGAGCCGGGGAAGCGGACGGCGGTCGCTTTGCTTTCGCCGCAAGGCCGCCTGTTTCGCCAAGCCGAGGCCGAGCGTTTCGCGCGCGAGTGCTCGCGGATGATTTTGATCTGCGGCCGCTATGAAGGGATCGATGAGCGCGTGGTTGAGCACCTGGTCACGGATGAGATTTCAATCGGGGATTACGTGCTCACGGGCGGCGAGGTCCCCGCGATGGTGATCGTTGACGCGGTGACCCGGCTCCTGCCGCACGCGCTGGGGAGCGAGACTTCGGCCGTGCACGACTCTTTTTCGGAAGGCTTGCTCGACTGCCCGCATTACACGCGGCCGGCGGACTTCCGCGGGCTGCCGGTCCCGGAGGTGCTCTTGAGCGGCCACCACGGTGAGATCGCGCGCTGGCGGCGGCGGGCGGCACTGCTCAAGACCTTGAAGATGCGGCCCGACTTGCTGCCGCAAGCCGTCCTCACCGATGAAGAGCGGCGCTGGGTCGAGGAAATACGGAAGGATGGTTGAATAGGCAAATCGTCAGTCGGCAGTTGGAGTGCCTGTCCGGGCTGACACTTTACCCATTCGACCATTTGATCAAATAGAGAGGTAAATAAGATGAACCGGTTAGATAACGTAGACAAGCCGCAACTGCGGAGCAATATTCCCGATTTTATCCCCGGCGACACGGTGCGCGTCCACGTGCGCATCAAAGAAGGCGAGAACAAGGAGCGCTTGCAGGCCTTCGAAGGCATCGTCATTTCCCGCAAGGGCGATGGAGTGCGTGAGTCCTTCACCGTGCGCAAGACCTCTTTCGGCATCGGCGTCGAGCGCATCTTCCCGCTGCATGCCACGATCATCGATCACATCGACGTCATCAAGCGTGGCCGCGTCCGCCGTGCCAAGCTCTATTACCTGCGCGAGCTGCGCGGCAAGGCGGCGCGGATCCGTGAGCGCGATACCCGCACGCAGGCCGCCGGCGGCAAGAAGTAAACAGACCAAAGCTAAAGACCAGAGACAAAGTTTGCGCCTGGTCCCTGGTCTTTAGCGCTTCGGCCTTCATTGTGACCTGAGGGCTCGCCCTCTCATATCTGCCCCGAGACTCAGGCTAATTAACGCGCTGGCTGGCGATCACCTCCGGCGCGCCGAATTCTACTACCACGACCAATCTGAAGGCCCCACGTCAGGACGTGTGGCCTCTTGTCTCCTTAGTCGAAGGAATTTATCCGGGCTCGGCCACTCAGCCTGGGCCCTGTTGATCTTGATGAAGCCGGTCTGAAGACTGGTCTGATGGGGGAACTGCATGGCCAAACGAGCCGTCGTTGATTCAAACCAAGTTGAAGGTGCGGCTAAAAAGCAAGCTAAGCGAGCGGAGAGGCGGCAGGCGGAGCGGGAAGAGAAGAGGCGGGCTGAGCGAGAGGAACGGAAGGGGGCGGGTCAACCGCGGCCTAAGCCCTGGGTGGCAATCGCGGGCATCGCGGGCGCGCTCTTGCTCTTTCTTTTCATTTACCTCGTGCGGTTTGATCAGGTCGTCGGCCTCCAATTGGATGATGCTTGGTACGTGCTCTTGGCCAAGGCGCTGGCGACCGGGCAGGGCTATACCCTGATCAACTCGCCATCGCCTGGCATTCTGCCGCTCTACCCTCCGGGCTTTCCTTTGTTGCTCTCACTGGCCTTCAGGCTGTCACCGCAATTCCCGCAAAATCTCTGGCTGCTCAAATCGGTCTCGATCTTGGCTATGTTAGGAGCCGGTGGCGTGGCCTATTACTACTTCGTCCGCAACCGGGCGCTGCCGGCTTACATTGCTTTCGGCATCGCGGTGGCGACGGCCCTCAACCCGGGGCTCGTCTTCGTGGCCACCTCGACCGTCATGTCGGAGTGTGCCTTCACCCTCGCCCTGCTTCTGACCGTCGTCGTGATCGAACGTTGTGTGCAGGCTAAGGAGAGTCGGAGCACCTGGCTCTATGCGCTGCTGGGGGCGGCGCTCGCGTCGTTTGCTTTCCTCACGCGCTCGATGGCCCTGGGGCTGGTTGCTGCGGCATTCATATATTTGCTCAAAGAACGTCGCCTGCGCGCGGCGTTGATTTATGCCGCCGGGGTGGCGTTGATTGCGGGGTCATGGATGCTCTACTCGCGTCAGCATTACCCGACGCCGGAGCAGAAGGCGGAGCAGAATAGCTATATCGTCCGGCCCTACAATGAGCAGTTCTGGGATCGGGTGGCCGGCCACCGCGAGGCCGGGAGTGTTGCGGTCGGCGATCTCCCCGCCCGCTTCTGGAATAGCGCCCTAGAGATTATTGGCGAGGATGTCGGGGGAATGACCGTCACCCCGCTCTTTCAGGCTTTGAATCAGGGCCTGGCCGAGCGCATGGATGCGGGCCGCTGGCTGCTCTCATTGATCCTGAGCGTCTTGGTGATGGCCGGATTTATCTCGGCCCTGCGTGAAAGGATGACCGTGGTGGAGATCGCGGTGCCTTTCTCGCTCGTCATCACGGTGGCCTGGCCGTTCCCGCCGTATCGATTTATCTTGCCCTTCTTGCCCTTCGTAATTTTCTATCTCCTCAGGGGCGTGCTGGTCCTCTACCGCCTGTACCAACGGTCGCGGCAAGCCTTGAGCCCTCCGGCTCCGTGGGCGATCTTAGGCGTAGTTGCTTGGTCCATCGCCGTGCTCAATGTCTTCGGCAACCTGAATTACATCAGCCGCAAACTTGAGGATTCGCCCGCCGGGCGCCCGAAGTGGATCCGCATCTTTGAGGAGAACGAGGCGGTGCTGAAGTGGGCTGCTGAGAATCTGCCGACAGGGGATGCCGTCGTCACCGAAAACCCGCCCTTGGTCTACCTCTACACCGGGCACAAGACGACCACTTTCGATGACCCGGCTGGCAATTGGGAGAACTGGAGCCGGCTCGGCGTGCGCTACTTGGTTCATACTTCGCCGGTCCGCATACCTGATCCGGACGCGGCCGAGAGTAAATACAAAATCATCTACCGCCCTCGCGGCAGCCTGAACTTGCGCGTCGTGGATTTGGGGCCGAAAGAAATCCGCCTGCCTTGGCAAGGCGCGGCCCCATCCAGCCCGGCGAAGTAGAGTTTATTGCCCCGACTCGCCCCAGGTTGTTTGATCCAGCGCTCGAAGAAGATTTCACTTCAATCGAGACTGGGCATTGAGTTAGGTATCAAGATATGCTGAAAGCGATCTCTCCTCTCCTCCTCTTTACCGTGCTTTTCTTAGCGATCTCCCTCTCCAGTGTGCGCCAGAAAGGCTCCACCTTCGACGAGTGCTCCCACATCCCCGCCGGTTATACCTACGTTGCCCTCGGCGACTTCCGCATGAATCCGGAGCACCCCCCGCTGATCAAGCTGCTTTCCGGGATCCCGCTGCGCTTTCTCCACCCGCGAGTCGAGACCAACGACGCTGAGTGGAAGAGTAGCAACCAGTGGCAGTTCGGCTCGAAGTTTCTCTACGAGTGGAATGACGCTGACCAGATGATTTTCTGGGGCCGTGTCCCCATCATTCTCCTCTCGCTCTTGCTCGGCATCTGCGTCTACTTTTGCGCCTGGGACCTCTACGGATGGAAGGCCGGGTGCGTGGCGCTCACGCTTTATCTTTTCAATCCTGACCTGCTTGCGCACGGGCAACTCGTCACGACGGATCTGGGGCTCGCCTTTTTCATGTTTGTGGCCGTCTATGCCTTCTACCGTGCCCTGCGCCGCCTGACGCTTTGGAACGCCGTTCTTGCCTGCTTGGCTGTCGGCCTCACTCTCGTCACCAAGTTTTCCGGGATTCTCATCTTCCCGATGCTGGCGCTGGTCGGAGTGGCCTTCGCGTTTTCTCCTACTCCGATCAATTTCTTGCTTCCTCGAAAAGAATCAGCACGCCGTCCGATAAAATCCCCGCGCGGTAAACTGGTCGCCTCGGCGGCGCTCGTTGTCGCCACCGCTTTGGTGAGCAGCATCATCATCTGGGCTTGCTACGGGTTCCGTTACCGCATCTCTCCGGACCCTGAAGTTTCGCGCACGCTGAAATGGGAGCACTACTGGGAGAAGGACGGCCAGGCGTATGAAATCGCGCGCATCACCCGGCCTTTGCGCCTCGTGCCGGAAGCTTACACCTACGGCTTTCTCTACGCCCTTGAGTCAACCGAGAAGCGCATCGCCTTCCTGTCGGGCGACTACTCGTTGCAGGGGTGGTGGTATTACTTCATCGTCACCTTCTTCGTCAAGACGCCGATCCCGCTCATTTTGATGATCCTGCTCGGCTGCCTCTTCATTCGCCGGTACGGGGCCGGGCTGGCGGCGGAAGCTATGCTCCTGCTCCCGGTCGGCTTTTATTGGCTCGTAGCCTTGACCAGCAATCTTAATATCGGGCACCGGCACTTGCTGCCGATCTATCCGTTCTTGATCGTTTTCGCTTCGAAAGTCGCCCGGGCCTTCGATGAGGCGCGACAGCAACGCGCTCTCGTAGTTGCGTGTGCCATCCTCCTCGCTTGGAATATTGCTGAGGCTGCCTTCATCTATCCGCATTTCCTCGGGTACTTCAATGAAATTGCGGGCGGGCCGAGTGGGGGCTATCATTGGCTGGTCGACTCCAATCTCGATTGGGGGCAAGACCTCAAAGGACTCGCCAAGTACCGGCGCGAGCATCCCGATGAACCGTTCTATCTCTCCTACTTCGGAACTGGAAAACCAGAGTTCTACGGCATCCAGGGACAGTTCCTCCCCGGGTTCAATCTGGAAATGACGCGCGAGCGTCTCGTGCCCTTCAGCCGGGTCACCTCGGGTGCCACTGTCGCCGTCAGCGCCACCAACCTTCAGTGCGTCTACCTCAGGAACCAACAGGTGCCGGGTATCGAACAGTTCATGCAGCGCTTGAAAAGTATGCGGCCGGTGGCTAATATCGGCTACTCGATTTTCATCTATCGGATTCCATAGTGAGCGGCAATTGGTGACCGGCAGGACCAGTCATCACAGAGCCGCGGAGCGCTGGAAAATTTCAGAGGCTTGCCTAGGCTCGGCCCTTTGGCCATTCGTCGGCTAGCCTTCCGTGGTGTGCTCTCACCCCCACGCCCATCAAGAGTTGAGGTCAAGCGTGAGGCCCCAGACATTTTTGAGACCACCCCTCGCCCCACGCGCTGCCGACTTCCTGACAATCATTTTTCTGATCTTGCTCCCCCCGGTCTTCTTCTGGCGTGAAACGCTGGGGTGGCTCACGCTCGGCGATCAGGATGCGATCTTCTGGTTCTTCCCGACCTACAAACTTATCGCCGAGCAGGTTCGTGCCGGGCACTTGCCTCTGTGGAACCCTTACCTCTACAGTGGGGCGCCGCTTTTCGCGCAGTGGCAGGGGGGCGTGCTGGACCCGCTCAACTGGATCTACCTGCTGAAAGTAACCTCACGAACGCTGACTGTCGCGCAGGAGGCGAGCTTTGCCATCTCGCTGCTTTCGACCTTCAGCTATGCGCGCAGCCTCGGCTTGAAGCGGCGTGCGGGCGTAGTGGCGTCGGTGATCTATGCGCTCAGCGGCTTCGCCGTCGGGCGCACGATCTATCCGGGGCTGCTGCACGTCATCGCCCTTGTGCCGCTCGTGCTCTGCTTTATCGAAGGGCTATACCGGCGTGGGCGCTGGCGGGATGTGGCCGGCGGTGGGCTCATCATCGCCTGGCAATTATTCGCGGGCCACCCCCAGCCTTTCGTCTATTCATCCTTACTCGCCGCAAGCTACATCCTCTTCTGCGCCTTCCTTCGGGACGCGGGCGAGCCTGATGCGGGTTTTGTGTCACGCCCGCTCAAATCGAGTGATGGCAGGAATGCGGCACCGCTTGCGAGGCCCCGGCGTTTATGCTTTCTCGTGAAATGTGCCGTCATGTTCGTGGCCGGCGTGGGGCTTTCGGCCGTGCAATTACTCCCGGCTTGGGAGTTCGCCCGCCAGTCAGTGCGCCAGCAGGTGACGTATGAATTCTTCACGCTCTTTTCGCTGCACCCGATGACGCTGCTCGCCACGCTCTTCCCGTTTCTCCACGGACAGGGGAAGGGCATCTACCATCTTCCGTATTGGGGACCTTACTGGCATCAGAATGAGGCGCAGATTTATCTCGGCGCCCTGGCCATCTCCTTAGCCACTGCTGGCGCGTTGTACGCGTGGCGGGAACGAATAAGTGTCGGGAAGTTTTGGATCGTGATCGCTGTCGGGGCTGCGATCTTGTCACTCGGGAAATACGTCGGGCCGGTGGCTTGGGTGTTTTACCGCGTGCCTTTGCTGGGCGGTTTCCGCAGCCCTAACCGCCATTGGATGGAGGTGACGCTGGCGGTGGCTATCCTTGCCGGGTACGCCGTCGATCAGCGCTTGCGGGGCGAGGCTCACCTAGTGGCTCGTGTTGCACAGATTGCCGCTGGCATCCTAGCCGGGCTGTGCTGCCTCGTCGGCGCATTTACCCTCTGGCGCCATGAAACGGCAGAGATGGTGATCCGCCGCCTGCCGGATTTGGAAAGCATCCCGGCCGGCTTCTTGCAGCAAGCGGGGGCAGAATTTTACATCCCGGTGTTCGCTGCCCTGTCGGTGTTTTGGGTGCTCGTCATCTTTGCACACTCACGCGACCGGCATCGCGGCTATGTCTTATTGCTGGCGGTGCTCATAGTGGATTTCAACCTCTACGCTGCCTTCGCCGCCATTAACAGCCCGGCGAAACTGGAAAACCTCATCGGCCGGGCCATCCCTCCGGAGTTGGCTGCCGGGCGGGGCGATGGCGAGCCGCTGCGTTACCACTTGTTACTCAACCCGGCGGCCGGCGAATTCAGCCCATATTGGTTCTTTGGGCATGAGCTGGCCACCGGCTATGATCCGCTAGCCTATC
>Ga0207646_10000453_pt1:40000-54698 | contig 54698 bp, 46 predicted proteins | sample KBSK5502metaG_FD_184343 | JGI IMG/M metagenome (GOLD analysis project Ga0207646, IMG submission 184343) | Corn, switchgrass and miscanthus rhizosphere microbial communities from Kellogg Biological Station, Michigan, USA - KBS K5-50-2 metaG... | ecosystem: Host-associated > Plants >...
GAAGTTCCGACCTGCACGAATGGCGTAATGATCTGATGACTGTCTTAACGAGCAGCGCAGCGAACTTGTAGTACCGGTGAAGATGCCGGTTTCCCGCATCTAGACGGAAAGACCCCGTGCACCTTTACTATAACTTGATAGTGAGACTGGGCAAAGTATGCGCAGGATAGGTGGGAGGCTATGAAGTCGGGCTCTCGGGCTCGGCGGAGCCAACGGTGAGATACCACCCTTACTTTGTTCGGTTTCTAACTTACTGCCGTGAATCCGGTGGAGGGACACTATCAGGCGGGTAGTTTGACTGGGGCGGTCGCCTCCTAAATTGTAACGGAGGCGCTCGAAGGTTAGCTCAAGGTGTTTGGAAATCACCTGGAGAGTGTAAAGGCAAAAGCTAGCCTGACTGTGAGACAGACAAGTCGAGCAGAGACGAAAGTCGGACTTAGTGATCCGGCGGTTCTGTATGGAAGGGCCGTCGCTCAACGGATAAAAGGTACGCCGGGGATAACAGGCTGATCCTGCCCAAGAGTCAATGAGGGCTCCCCATCCGAGTGATCGGATGGTGCAACAGTGGCTCATATCGGTGGAACCCTTCTATAGGGCAATACCGAGGGAAGGAAGTTTGTCGTGGAGACGCATTTCGCACGGTGCGCGCGTGAGAGGCCGCTCAGTTCTCAGCAAAGAGAATTGGTAATTGGCTCGTTACTTGGCGACGCGTACTTGATGCCGACCACTGCTGGCTACTGCTTTCGTGTCAATCACGGTTTGCAGCAGCGTGCTTATGTGGATTGGAAATTCAAGTTGCTCGCTCAGTATGTGCGCACGCCGCCGCGCGAAAGCGGCAACTGCTATTACTTCCGCACCATCACCCATCCAGAGTTTTCCGATTATCGAAAACTTTTTTACTCAAGTAACCGCAAGGTAGTTCCAATTGAGTTGCTCTTTGAGCAATTCACTGCATTTAGCTTAGCGGTCTGGTTGATGGATGATGGCGCGGTTGATAGAAAGCAGTTGAGGCTCAATACACAATCGTTCTCGCTGAGTGAGAGCGAAGCGTTAGCGAGCCTGCTACGAGCTAAACTTGGGATCGAGACACATCTCAACCGAGACAAAGATCGTTATCGTTTGCGGATTACAGCCGTGAGCATAGGGCGATTGAAGTCTCTCGTTGAGCCATATCTGATTCCAAGCATGCTATACAAGCTTCCCCTGTAACGACTTCTCGTGTGAACACGAGAGATGGAGGTTGCTATCCTGCGATAAATCTGGAGGATAAATTTACGGCTTCCATAACACGCCACCATCTCGAAAGAGATGAAGGTATAGTCTACGCTGCAAGTGATTGCAGAGTGTCACATCGACGGCAGGGTTTGGCACCTCGATGTCGGCTCATCGCATCCTGGGGCTGAAGAAGGTCCCAAGGGTTAGGCTGTTCGCCTATTAAAGCGGTACGTGAGCTGGGTTTAGAACGTCGTGAGACAGTTCGGTCCCTATCTGGTGTGGGCGCAGGAGCATTGACGGAATCTGACCTTAGTACGAGAGGACCGGGTTGGACTGACCTCTGGTGTACCAGTTGTCGCGCCAGCGGCACCGCTGGGTAGCCAAGTCGGGCAGGGATAAACGCTGAATGCATCTAAGCGTGAAGCCCGACCGGAGATGAGTGCTCCCTATGAGAGTCGTGGAAGACGACCACGTCGATAGGCTGGGTATGTAAGCGTGGTAACACGTTGAGTTGACCAGTACTAATCACTCCACTGGCTTGACCATAAGATTTGCCCAAAGCAAGTCACGGCTCACTTGTGCAATTTTAGATTACCTATTCAGTCCTTGATTTTGCAAGCAAGCCCGATTCAACGAAGCCTTTTCTCCTTTCTTGCTTCGTCGGCATTAGAAGTCTCCGCTATGTGGGGTAGCGTCGAGAGCTTGAGGAATCGGGCTTGCACTCTTCAATTTTTCCGGTGACCGTATCGGAGGGGTCACACCCGTTCCCATCCCGAACACGGAAGTTAAGCCCTCTGGAGCTGATGGTACTGCGCGGGCAACTGCGTGGGAGAGTAGGTAGTCGCCGGATTAAACTCCTAACAAGGCCGTTTCGCTGAAGATCGTGAAACGGCCTTTCTCATTTCTCACCTATCCTTCTTATCCTTCAAACCTTAACTTAACGAACCGCTCAGGGACATGGAAGTTCGGCGCCTCGGTCAAGGTAGGCGAGAGGGCTAGATATTGACGTTCGCCGTTGAGCCGACTGATGCGGAAGAGGTTGCCGGCCCAGCAGTCCCCAGGCTGTGGCGTGCGAGCGAAGGCGTTAAAAGGAATGGCCATAGCTACCCGCCAGATCCTATTAGCCTCATCGATTTCATGCGCCGTGAGCATCCCACTCTTCCATTCCCAGTCGTGCTGCATTCTACTCCGGTCAACCTTAAGATCGCACCACTGACCTGTCGGGGCGACCTCGAACTCTTTATAGATCCGCTCTCCAGGCTCCCCGGGCGAACGTACAAATGCCTCACAAACATCTCGATCCCATAATGCATGGCGTTCCTGCTTAAGATCAAATTCGGGATCTACATCTAGTTCTGTGTAGCCACACTCGAATCCAAAGCAAAGCTCATTTGTGCTCCACCAGGCTCTGGCAATGGTCCATAACTCGGGCGGTGCCGGATTCCCACGCCAGTTAAGATTTATCGGTAAAGGGGGCGCCTGCCGCCAGCAATCGTTGCTGAAGTCTGTGCTGAGAATGACCTGAGCTTTTTGAAAGACCGCGATGATTTCCTTGTCGCCCATAAAGTGCCTGACTCAATATTCCTCACCTGAGTGTCTGATCTTACGGACTGGTTAATCAAAAAAACTTTGCCATGAGGACCTCATTGCAGCAATCGTTATAAACGATCTCGTCTACAAGCTGGTGGGCGAGGAGGATCCCGAATCCGCCCGGCCTGAGGCCACGTTGATCTCGCACAGCCAGATGATGGTAGGGGGCATCATTGGGATTGGAAACGGCAGCGTGAGCTAGCTCTCCAGCCTTAAACCCGTCCCCGGGATCTTTGATCCGGCAGAGAATCATTTGCTTGAGGCGAACGTAACTCACTAGGACATGCTTGGTCGGGTCGCATTTACCGCCATGTTCGATGGCATTTTGCAGCAGTTCACGGAAGGCGACGCCGACCGCCTCCCTGACCTCGGGTGAGAGGTCAGGCTCTAGCTGCGTAAATACTCGATAAAGTGGTTGCACTGTCCCGAGATCGCAGGGGACGTCAAGTTCAATCCATTCTGGTTTGGCAGAGAGGACCTCAACGGGCGCGCAAGTGTGGTGAGAAGCAATAGCCGCGCGAACGACTATCCGCAACTCGGCGACGGCAGGTGGCTTATATAAGAGGTCACAGACCTGATAGCGTAACGCCGCCACGGCGGCGAAAGGAGAGTCAGGGGTAGGCATGGCGATAGCTCTGACATTCGAGCGTAATGCGCGTGCCTGGGCGAGCATTTGCAATCCGTTCATTCCGGGCAAGTCCAGGTCGGCGAGCAGCAAATCCACCTCCGCCCGGGAGAGAATCGCCAGCCCGCCTTCGCCATCGTTGGCATGTAGCAGTTCGTAGCCGTCTTCTTCGAGCGCTGAAGCAATCAATTCATGAATGCTTGGCTCATCATCAACGATGAGAATGGTCTTCGCCATAAGCGATCCGTAATTACTCCTCGGTTCGGTTCCAGCGTCTTCCCTAGGAAACTCCGGGTTATGCACAGAGCGCTGGTGCGCAGAGATTCTACGCTTCTAAGCCCAAAGAGCAAAGCGGAAGATGAGGTTATCGGAGAAGAAACAATGAATGCCAAAACAGGCAAGAGGGGCAACTAAGAAGCCGCTGTGAGATGGCCCATCCCAGGCGGCTTCTCTTGAGTAATGAAGAAATGGGCACTACAGGATTCGAACCTGTGACTTCTGCCGTGTGAAGACAGCACTCTACCGCTGAGTTAAGTGCCCATAATTATCAACCCTTGAAAGGAGGCCAAATCTTAGCAAAACGGCGGCGTGGGCGTCAACCATTGCCGACTGAGCCCAGGCTTCCCCTCGGGTTCAAAGATTCCGTAAATCGTGCTATCTTCAACCCGCTGTCTAGGCCGGAAAATTAACTGAGGGGAGGAGCGATATGCTGCTGGAAGGCAAGAAGGGACTAGTTGTTGGTGTTGCCAATAAGCACAGCTTGGCTTGGGCGATTGCGCAAGCCGCCGCGCGTGAGGGCGCTCGCTTGGCGTTCAATTACCAGGGCGAGCGTCTGAGGGAGAATGTGGAGGAACTGGCGCAGACCATCGAAGGTGCGAAAACATTTGCTTGTGATGTGAGCGATGATGAACAAATCGCGGCTCTGGCGAAGAGTGTGGAGGCAGAACTAGGGCAGCTTGACTTCCTCGTTCATTCTGTGGCCTTCGCCCCGCGGGAGGAGTTGGAGGGAGAGTTTATCAACACTTCAAGGCGAGGGTTCGCCACTGCCCTCGATGTGAGCGCTTATTCCCTTGTGGCCCTCGCGCGCGCGGCGATGCCGCTGATGCGCGAGGGGGGCTCGATCATCACGCTCACTTACCTGGGAAGCGGGCGCGTGGTGCCGCATTACAACGTGATGGGCGTGGCCAAGGCCGCCCTGGAGGCGGCGGTTCGCTACTTGGCCTACGATCTCGGGCCGCGTGGGATCCGCGTCAATGCGATCTCGGCCGGGCCAATCAAGACTCTCGCCGCGCGCGGCGTCTCGGGGATCAGCAAGATGATCGAACATCACCGCGGGGTCGCGCCCTTGCGTAAGGCGACGGAGCAAAGTGAGGTGGGGGATACCGCGCTCTTCCTCTTGAGCCACTTAGCGCGAGGGATCACCGGAGAGATAATTTATGTAGATGGCGGCTACCACATCTTAGGCACGCTCGCGCCGATTGACTGAAAGGTGGTGGGCCATCCGTGGGAAGTTGTAAGCGGGCGGCCGGCCGATGACTGCTGATGAATAACTGCTGACGGTCGGCTGCCAATGATAGATGTCCGAGAAATCTGTCGTTCCTATTTTCTACGATCCGGAGCGTCGCCGCTGGCGGCGCTTCAAGCGCCTGTCCCAGTTGGTGGGCGCTGCGCTCTCGATCATTTTCGGCGCGCTGATTGTGAGCACCTTGATCAGTCCGGCGCTGCCGAGTTTGGGCCTGCCCCCGGTGAAAGCCCTGCCGCAGTCGCGCCACCTCTCGCCTCCGCAGCCGAAGGCGATTCCCAACCACAACGAGCGTCGCTTTCAGCAGACGAAGGGTAAGCTGAGGGAATACCTCGCCGCCACTGAGCCGCCGGCAGTTTCGACAGCTACGCCTGTGCCGCGAGGCAAGTCAGAGCTGATCGGCTTCTACGTCAACTGGGATGACACGAGTTTCACTTCGCTCAAGCAGAATCTGACCCGGATTGATAAACTCATCCCGGAGTGGTACCACCTGACTGATGCGGGCGGGACGGTGGGTGTTGATGACCAGTTTAAGCAGGATCAGGCGTTCAAGTATATCAAGCAACATCGGCCCGATTTGGCCATCGCCCCGCTCATCAACAACTTCAACTCGGAGCGCATGGAGTGGGAGGGGACGAAGCTGGCGGCGATGCTGGCCGACCCGGCGGCGCGTGGGCGGGCCATTCAGCAGTTGCTCGGTTATGTCCGGCAAAACGGTTTCGTCGGAGTGAGCATTGACTTCGAAAACGTGCCGGCGGGGAGCCATTCGGCGCTCAAGGAGTTGATGCGCGAATTGTACGCGCAGTTTCATCCGCTCGGACTTGAGGTCTCGCAGTCGGTGCCCCTCGATGATCCGGCGTTCGATTATCAGGGGCTGGCCGAATTCAATGACTATCTCATTCTCATGGCCTACGACGAGCACGCGAGCGAGACCGAAGCCGGGCCCGTCGCCTCACAGAATTGGTATGCACGCTCATTGCGTCGCCGCTTCGCCGAGTTGCCGCCTGAGAAGTACGTCATCGCGCTCGGCAATTACGGCTACGATTGGAAAGACAAAGCCGCCACGGGCATGGAAATCTCATTCCAGGAGGCGCTCAAGACCGCGGAAGAATCCGAAGGCAAGATAGAGCTGGATCCGGAGGCGCTCAACCCAACCTTCGACTACGACGACGATGATAATAAGCTGCGCCACGTCTGGTTCCTCAGCGGAGTGACAGCTTTCAATCAATTGGTGGAAGGCGAGCGCCATAGCCCGCGCGGGTTTGCGCTCTGGCGCCTGGGGTCTGAAGACCCTTCGGTCTGGCCCGTCTTTGACCGGCGCACACAACTCGACAGCGCGGCGGCTGAGACGTTGCGGGAGTTACGCTACGGCTATGATGTTGATTATGAGGGGCGCGGCGAGGTCCTCAATGTCACCGCCCAGCCGCGGTCAGGCTCTCGCAAGCTGACCTATGACCAGCCATCTGGATTGATCACCGCTGAGCAATTCGACGCCTACCCGTCGCCCTATGTCATCACGCGGCGCGGCGGGGAGAACCCGAAGAAGATCGCCCTCACCTTTGATGATGGGCCGGACCCGCGCTACACCCCCGAGGTGCTGGACGTACTGCGCCGTTATCAAGTGCCAGCGACGTTCTTCGTGATTGGCTTCAATGCGGACCTGAATCCGGGACTGCTCCAGCGCATCGTGGATGAAGGGCACGAGGTCGGAAACCATACTTTCACGCATCCAAACATCGCGACCATCAGCGAATACCAGCTCAATCTCGAACTCAATACCACCGAGCGTTTGCTCGAAAGCCGCCTCGGGCGCCGCTCCGTCCTCTTCCGCCCGCCTTATGCCGAGGACGTGGAGCCGGAGACCCCGGATCAAGTGAAGCCGCTGTTGTTCACCAGCGAGCGGGGCTACTACACCATCGGCATGCAGATAGATCCGAATGACTGGCGCAATCCTGGAGTGGACCAGATCGTCAAGGCGACTATTGACGGGGCAGTGGGCGGCGAAGGCAACGTCGTCTTGTTGCACGACAGTGGTGGTGATCGTTCACAGACCGTCGCCGCGCTGCCCCAAATCATCGCAGGGCTTCGTGTCCGCGGCTTCGAGCTAGTGACGGTCTCAACCCTGATGGGCCTCACGCGGGAAGAGGTCATGCCGCCGATTCCGAAACGCGAGCAAATCAGTGCGGGCATTAACGACGCCGGCTTCCTGCTGATCAACTGGCTCATCTCGGCGGTGCATTATCTGTTTCTCGGCGGTATTACCCTTGGCCTCATGCGGCTCCTCTTTATTGGGGCGCTCGCCATCAGCGAGTGGTGGATGAGCCGTCACGTCGCATATCCGGCAGATTATCTGCCCGCGGTGAGTGTGATTGTGCCCGCTTACAATGAAGAGAAGGTCATCGGCCGGACGATCCACTCGCTGCTCCTCTCGAACTATCCGAACTTCGACATCGTCGTCGTTGACGATGGCTCGAATGATGCCACCTCTCGACGCGTGGTCGAGGCATACGGCCAGGAGCCGCGGGTGCGGTTGTTCACCAAACCCAACGGCGGCAAGGCCCGGGCGCTCAACTTTGGGATCCATCAGACGCAGGCGGAGATCGTCATCGCCCTGGATGCCGACACTATTTTCCGGGCAGACGCGATCCGCAAACTCGTGCGCCACTTTTCGGATGCGCGCGTGGGGGCGGTGGCAGGCAATGCCAAAGTGGGCAACCGCCTGAACCTGCTGACTAATTGGCAGGCGCTCGAATATATCACGAGCCAGAACCTGGACCGCCGCGCCTTCGATGTGCTCAATTGCATCACGGTCGTGCCCGGCGCGATCGGCGCTTGGCGGCGCGACTTGGTTTTGCGTGCCGGCGGATTCGCGAATGAGACACTGGCTGAAGATGCTGACCTCACCCTCGCGATCTTGCGCCTGGGTTATGAGATCAACTACGAGGATGAGGCGGTCGCGCTGACGGAAGCTCCTGACACAGTCCGCGGCTTTTTAAAGCAACGTTTCCGCTGGATGTACGGCACTCTGCAAGCCGTGTGGAAGCACCGGGACGCGCTCTTCCGGCCGCGCTATGGGGCGCTGGGGATGTTTGCGATGCCGAATGTGCTCATCTTCCAACTCTTCTTCCCGCTGATCTCGCCGGTCATGGACTTGCTGATGCTTTCCTCACTGGCCGCCACCGTCTGGCAGCGGTATCAACACCCGGCAGACTATTCAACCGATGGGCTCAAGCGTGTCCTCTTCTACTATGTGCTCTTCCTGGCCGTGGACTTCCTGGCGGCCTTCGTGGCCTTCTTGCTCGAGCGCAAGGAGGATTGGCGCCTGCTGGCCTGGCTGCTCTTCCAACGCTTTTTCTACCGGCAATTGATGTACTACACAGCGATCAAATCAACTGTTACCGCCATTCATGGAACGATCGTTGGCTGGGGTAAGTTAGAGCGGAAAGCGACGGTGCCACAAGGGTGAGAGTGAACGATGAAGTCTGAAGGCTGAGCGATCAGTGGGAGACGTTCTTGATTCAGCGTTCAGCCTTCAGGTTTCGCCGTTTCAAGTGAGGATAGCTTGCAGATAAGCGCGCAGGCGGGCTTCCGTCACGAGCTCGCCGAGTTTTTTGTTTTCGATCACATACCACACGGCCTCGCCTGAGCCACGGTGCTTGAGGATTAACTCATCAGTCGCCTTCGCTTCGATCAGACTGATGCGCCCACGGGCGAGGCCTTGATCGGGAACGTGGCCATGCTTCGGCTCGCGCGGCCAGCCGACCTCGACGATCAACGTCGCGCCACGGTAGCGTACCCCCAGGCGCTCGCCGACCATCAGCGAATTGCCGACCTTGAACTCCCAGGCTTGACGCCCGACTTGGAGGGGCAACGGGTTGGGTTGCGCCAGGAGAGTACGATTGATCTCCGCACAATAGTCGCTGAGGGTTTCCAAGAGCCACTGCTTGCCACGCTCGCGCAGTTGGTCGTTCGCCGCCTTGAGCGAGAGGTAATCAGCCGCGTAGTTTTTGTCCTGGATTCCTTCCATGCGAATTCGGAGGAACGAGTTCAGAGGCCTCTGGCAGTCAGATCTCGTGCCGGTTAGCCAGGGCCTTGTGCATCGTGACCTCATCGGCGTATTCAAGGTCGCTCCCGACCGGCAAGCCCATCGCGATGCGCGTGACGCGCATTCCCAGGGGTTTGAGCAACCTGCCCAGGTAGTTCGCTGTGGCCTCGCCCTCAGTGTTCGGGTTAGTCGCGAGGATGATCTCTTTGACCTCCGGCGCGCCGTTCTCCTGTGGGCGCAGGCGTTCAAGCAGGCTCTTGATGCGCAACTCTTCGGGCCCCATGCCGCGGATGGGGGAGAGCGCGCCGTGCAAGACGTGATAGAGTCCGTGGTACTCGCGCGTTTTTTCGATGGCGACGAGATTATACGGCTCCTCTACCACACAGATTATCGAACGGTCACGCGAGGGGCTGGCGCAGAAGCGGCAAGGGTCGGTGTCAGTCAGGTTGTTGCAGACGGAGCAGGAGATGATCTTCTCTTTCACCTCGCGGATGGCGTCCACGAGGCGATTGGCGTCCTCTTCTGACGACTTGAGCAAGTGGAAAGCCAGGCGCTGGGCCGACTTGTGACCGATGCCAGGCAGCCGCTTGAATTCATCGATGAGTTTGGTGACCGGTTCGGCGTAATCGAGCATAACCAGTTTTCAGTTTTCAGTTTTCAGTTTTCAGGACGCGATGAACTCGAGGCTGAAAACCTAAAACTGAAAACTCTTACATCAGCCCTGGGATCTTCAACCCGCCGAGCGCGCCGCCGAGCTTATCTTGCATCGCCTCGTCCACCTTACGGCCGCACTCGTTGACAGCCGCGATGATCAGGTCTTGCAGCATTTCGACGTCGCCCGTCGCCTCCGGGTCGATCTTGATCGAGACAACTTCCTTGGTGCCGGTCATCTCGACCTTGACGATGCCGCCGCCCGCTGTGGCATCCACCCGGAGGGCCTCCATCTGTTTGGCCATCTCCTCCTGCATCTTCTGGGCCTGCTTCATCATCTGTTGAATGTTCATACCGCCGGGAAACTTCATTGCCATTCTCCTCTGAGTTAATGATCAAGAGTCAAGAAAAGTTACGTCAACTGGTCATCAATCATAACACGTCATCGTCCAGCCCAAAACAGTGATCGAGGGAGAAAGACTATCACTGTTCACTAGCTGCTGTCTGGGGGAGTTCACGCACATCGATCAATTCACACTTGAACTTCTCGATCACTGCGCGCACTGCTGGATTGCTCAGGGCGCGTTCGCGCAGTCGTTCGCGCGCCTGTGCCGCCTCGTCCACGGGTGCGACTACCTGCCCACTGATTGTGACCTCCACGCTGATTGGGTGACCGAACAGCCGCTCACCGATTTCACGGAAGATCGGCTTGCTATCACGTAAACGGCGCGCGAAAGCATCATCACTCGCGAAGGTGGCCGTCAGTTTCCCGTTGCCGTATGCCAAACTTTGGGCGTCCTCCAAGGCCGTCAGCAAGAGGCCGCGGTTAAGCTTTTGCACTTCAGCCCGGATGGCTTCCACTTCGCGCCCAGGTTCGACTCGGGGAGCCGCCGTCGGCTGAACCTGGGTCAGAGGCTTTACTTGGTGACGGGCCGGCGCCAGTGATGGCTGTGGCCCGAAATCCGGCTCCGGCTGATCGAAGGGATCATAGTCATTGAAGCCGGACGGCTCCGCTAGAGGTGGAACAGCAGATAGCCCGGAGCGCGGCACTTCTGAAGGCGACTGTAGACGGCGGAGGATGGGCTCGCGACTGCCACCCACAGGCTTGGTTTTGGTTTCAGCAAGTGTCTCCGGCCCATCTTTACTACGGCGCTCACTGCTCGGCGCGGAGGTGGTGTTCAGGCTGGCAGAATTACTCATCCCCTCCTTGAGCTGTGCTTCGAGCGCTTCGAGCCGTGAGATCAGATCATCGAGTGAGTGTAATCGCGCGGCGTGAGTCAGCTTGATGAGGCCGATCTCGAGCTGGAAGCGCGGGTGTGGCGAGTCCTTGATCTCTTTCTCAGTGTCGGCCAGCAGGTGGAAGAAGCGCACCAGGTCTTCCTCGGAGAACCGCAGGGCCAGTTGCTTGAGTCGCCCGATTTCAACGTCGGCCACACCCAGCACCTCACTGCTCGCGATCCCGGATTTGATGACGAGCAGGTGGCGGAGATAGGCCATCAGCTCGCGCGTGAAGTTGCGCAGGTCGTAGCCGCGCGAGACCATTTCCTCCACTAAATTCAAGATCGCTCCCCCATCCTGCGCCGCAATCACCTCGACGAAGCGGCCGAGCGTGCGAGCGCCGACCAGGCCGAGTGCCGCCGCCACATCCTCCTCTTTGATCTCGGCGCCGCTGAAAGCGATCACTTGGTCGAAGGCCGATTGCGCGTCACGCAGGCTGCCTGCCCCCGCGCGAGCCACTTCTCGTAATGCCTCGTCACTGATCCTCACTTGTTCGGCCGCCGCGATCTCGCGCAGGCGCCGGAAAATCTTCTCAGTGGCGATCTGGCGGAATTCGAACTGCTGGCAGCGCGAGAGGATGGTGTCGGGGACCTTGTGCAGTTCGGTCGTCGCCATGATGAAAACAACGTGGGCGGGCGGCTCCTCAAGCGTCTTGAGCAGCGCGTTGAAGGCGCTCGTCGAGAGCATGTGCACCTCGTCAATCACGAAGACCTTGTAGCGGTCGCGTGCGGGCGTCACCGCGAGGTTGTTGATGATCACGTCACGCACGTTGTCCACGCCGGTATTTGACGCCGCGTCAATCTCCAGCACGTCGATCGAGTTGCTCGCGGCGATCTCCAGGCAGGAGGCACACTCCAGGCAAGGCTTACTCGTCACGCCGGCCCGGCAGTTGAGCCCTTTAGCCAGGATGCGCGCGGTGGTCGTCTTGCCCGTCCCGCGCGCGCCCGAGAAGAGATAGGCGTGATGCAACCGCCGCTGGTCGAGGGCATTGCTGAGGGTGCGCGTAATATGCTCTTGACCGGTAAGATCGACAAAAGTCTGCGGGCGATATTTGCGGGCGATAACTTGGTAACTCACTCTTCTACTCCTGGCGAGACTCTAGCGCACTCGCCAATCGGCAAAATCACTTGAATGACGGATTAATGATCGGGGTCAGGGATTGAAAATACAAATGCCTGCCTCTCATGCGCAACTAATGAATGGTCGCTTGCTCACAATAATCTTTGGCCCATGACCCGCTTTAAAATAACACCTGGCTTGCGAGGGATTGGTCACCACTTGGTTGTCAGACATGCTTGCGTCATCACCATCGTTGCAACTAGATAATAACAGGCCAAGCATAGCTTAATTATCAAGCGTGCTCAAGCGGCTGCGCACCTGCGCATTTACCCGCAGCGTTTTTCAATCGCCTGTGCAAATCGTCTGGGCGCACCGGGGGCTGCACCCAGGCAAACACATCGGTCTGCCCCTACGATCAGTGTCCACACAAGTAGGAAATGCTGTAGGTGAGTCATGCCGCTAGTGAGCTGTGGGGAAAGCTCGGCCGCGCATTATCGCATCTCGATTGCAATACCGCCTCTTCACTCAATTACCTCAGCGCCCTGGCTCGCCGTGCCCACGTTCAGTCATCTCGCGCTGCATGAAGAGGCAAGGCCACGCCCGGATGACAGTTTTTAGGAATAATAATTGCTGCCAGTTATGATAACAAACAGAATATTGCGCTTGGGTTTATCTTAAATCTATGGTACATTCAGCGAGTCAAACAACTCCTGGCTCAAGTGATAACTAGATGAAGGTTGCATACAAATACGGTATCTTCCCAACGTCTGCCCAAGCTCCTAAGCTTGGAAAGGTAGCAAATACTGGTGAGGTGATCGGTGCTTTCTCTTGGCTGCTTGGAAAAGGTGAGAGATTCAAGTACCAAGGCCCCAAATATTGCCATCAGGACCATTCTTTTACTTTATCTTTGCCGGGCCTTATCATCAATGAGCATCACCTGAAGCTTACTAACATCTGTCAAATTGAACCGCAAGCCAAGGAAACGATGGAGTGGTAACTCGGGCCGGGCAGCGCTCTGTTTTATCGGGCGAAATTGACACCGGCGATCACAACTAACTCAACCTACAAAGGAGAACAAAAACATGCCAAGAGGACGACGACGCACTGGCACAAGTCAGGCAGAACTGGTCAGCTATGCGTTAGCTGGAATCGACGCACAGATCCAAGAATTACAACAGAAGCGGGCTCAGCTCGCCGGGAAGGCAGCCGGTACTACCGGTGCTACGGCTAGGGGGCGGGCCACGCGCGATACTGCGAGCGTGAAAGCCAAATCGGCGCAGCCGGCCAAGGCCCGCCGAAAAGTCTCGGCGTCTACGCGGCGAAAGCTGAAAGAGGCTGCCAAGCGGCGTTGGGCAAGGGAGAAGGGAGACAAAAAGGAATCCTAGAAGCGTAGATGACACCGGACGGGGGCTCGTCTCGAAGAGCCTCCTGAGGCTGCCAGAGAGTCTCCACTAGGCTGGCGTGGCAAGCTTCCAATTCGTGGTTAAGATGGGACAGGCTCCGGTGACTTCCGCGGCACATCAGAACAGCACTACCGTTGCTACCTTCCGGTCCTGGCGGGATTCATGCGTTCGTGATTGCACGGAGGCCGGAGCCTGATAAAAGAATCTCAAATTTGGAATAGTTAGAGGCGGAGAGGGCGGGATTCGAACCCGCACAGGCCGTTAGACCCGCCGCGCTTCCAACGCGGTGCAATACCATTATGCGACCTCTCCATCAAGCGCTCATCGGCGGCAGGTGACGCGCTGGCTGGTGCTGCTCACTACCTTAATTTCTGGCGGAGAGGGTGGGATTCGAACCCACGGTACCCGTCAGGGTACAACGGTTTTCGAGACCGCCCGATTCAGCCACTCTCGCACCTCTCCGGATAGCCTACGCCCTCTATTGAGGGAGTGGATCAAGCTTAGGCTTGCGCCGCCCTCTGAAAAAAGACTGCATTAACTCCCGGCACGCTTCCTCCAGCACTCCTGCCGTGATCTCCAACTGGTGATTCAAAGAACTACTGGTGCAGATCTGAAAGACTGAAGCTACTGCCCCGGCTCGCCTATCCGCCGTCCCATACACCAGCCGCTTGATGCGCGCATTAACCAATGCCCCGGCGCACATCGCGCACGGCTCAACGGTGGTGTAGAGAGTAGCCCCAATCAGACGATAATTGCCAATCTTCCGTGCGGCTTCGCATAGGGCTAGGATCTCAGCATGCGCTGTCGGATCACATTGACCGATAGGTTGATTGTAGCCGCGGCCAATAATCTGTTGTTCAATAGCTACAATCGCCCCGACCGGGACCTCGCCAGCAGCGCGTGCCTGACGGGCCTCAGCCAGCGCGAAGTTCATGAAAAATTCATCGAGTGAACTCACGCGCCGCGGTGGGCTGGCTGGTGACTTCCCACCCAGCCTCCCCGCCTCTCCAGTCCGATAGTCTGCAAACAGCACTTAAATGTGCGCAACGCAAAAGGAGATGGTAACGGCAGCCATTCTTCCTGTCAAGCGCATCTTTCGGCCAATTGCTCTAGATCGAATCTTGCATTATAAGCGTTGCCTTATAGACAAGATATCTTTATGATGGGGGCATCTCAAAATAATGGCTCTTTGCAAACTGCTGTAAGAGGCCACAAAATGTAGTGGTCACAAATCCAGCATTCTAGATGGAGCCAAGCAAATGTCAGTTTCAATCGAGAACCTATTAGATATTCCCGGTGTGCAGGTGTTA
>Ga0207646_10000455_pt1 | contig 54634 bp, 39 predicted proteins | sample KBSK5502metaG_FD_184343 | JGI IMG/M metagenome (GOLD analysis project Ga0207646, IMG submission 184343) | Corn, switchgrass and miscanthus rhizosphere microbial communities from Kellogg Biological Station, Michigan, USA - KBS K5-50-2 metaG... | ecosystem: Host-associated > Plants > Roots >...
GCGTCCCGGTCCCCGCCCGCGCTGGGCGGATCGGCGCGGGCAGCCTTGTCCGGCTCCACCAAGATCACCTCTACGCCCTCGCGTTCGATCCGGTCCACCTCGACCGGGTCGGCGCTGGCGTCGGTGACGATCACCGAGACCCGCTTGATGGGAACGACGGTGCTCAGCGCCACGTCCCCGAACTTGGAGCCGTCGGCAAGGACGACGATCCGCTCCGTCCGCTCAAGGGCCGCCCGGATAACCCCGGCCTCCTGGTCGTCGAGATCGGTCACGCCCCGGCGGGCCGACACCCCGGCCGCGCCGATGACCGCGATGTCGGTGTTGTAACGCTGAACGCACTCCACCGCTGCCGGGCCGACGCAGTTGAGCTCGTCCTGCCTGACCATCCCGCCGGCCATGATCACCCCAACCCGCCGGGTGCCCAGCAGGCTGGCCACCACCAGCGATGGAGTGATCACCAGCAGGCCCTCGCGAGGCGCGGCGAGCCGGGCGAACTGCTCGACGGTGGAGCCGACGCCCACGAACATCACCCGGGCGCCGGCGGTCAGCTCGGCGGCCCGCAACGCGATCCGGCGCTTCTCCTGCGCGTGATGCAGCATGCGCGCGGTCTGGGTCACCTCAAAGGCGCCGGCCGCGCGCACCACGCGGGTGGTCGCGCCACCGTAGGTGCGGCGGACGAATCCGTCCCGGTCCAGGCGACGGAGATCGCGGCGGATGGTCATCTCGGAGACACCGAACTCGCGGGCCAGGCTGCTCACCTCGACCGCCTGGTCGGCCGCCAGCCGCTCGAGCACCTTGAGGCGCCGCTCGACCGCCAGCACCTCGCCCCCTAACGTGTCCGTTCTTGAGCCTTTAAGTGACCGATTATGTCATAAACCTTGACATTTTGTACCATTTTTGTTCTACTTTAGCCAGCCCGGTGACCAGCGTCAACCTGGGATTATGCAGGCATTGGACAACAGGAGGGGTGTTCATGGCCACTGTTGACCGATCAGAAAGCCGGCTGTTCGTTCGTAACAGCACCGGGCTGGTGCGTACAGCGTCGGCGGTCGACGCCACGATCTTCAATGCGGTCATCTCCGCGCCCATCGGCTCGACTCTCGCCTGGTCGATCTTCTTTACGCTCGTGGCCTTTCCCGGGGCCGATCCGGTCGGGGTCCTGGTCATCACGCTGATCATCAACATCCCGGTGCTGATCATGTTCGCATTGCTGGGCGCGAGCATGCCCAGGGTGGGCGGGGACTACGTCTGGGTGAGCCGGGTCCTGAGCCCGCCGCTCGCGCTCATCTCCAACCTGTGCATGATCATGGGCGGTCTGCTCGGCGCCGCGTACTTCGCCAAGTTCTTCTCGATCTTCGCCCTCGGCCCGGCGCTGGTCGCCGGGGGGAGCCTGTCCCACAATCACACGCTGATCAGCTGGGGCTCCAACTTTGAGGCCAACAAGGGCTGGATACTCGCTGGCGCCCTGCTCATGGTCCTGCTGCAGACCTACATCCTCATCCGCGGGACGAAGTCGACCTTCCGCTGGCAGAACGGCGCCTTCCTGATCGGGATGATCGGGATGATCGTCGCGTTCATCGTCCTGGCCGTGGCCACCCGGCACGGCTTCGACACCCACTTCAACGCCCTGAACAAGAGCTTCGGCGGCGGCACCGTGGCGAAGGTCCTCTCCGCCGCGGGGGCGGCCCACGCCGGCCCGAACCTCGGCAACATGAGCGCCACACTGCCCACGCTGTTCTCGATCCAGGGTTTCATGATGTGGAACTTCTGGTCGGTCTACATGTCCGGCGAACTCAAGAGCGCCTCGAACCGCCGCCGCCAGCTATCGGTCATGTTCGGCGCCCTCATCTTTGACGTCGCGCTGCTGATCCTCGGCGCGGCGCTGCTGTTCAAGGTCGCCGGCTACAACTTCGTGTACGCGGTGAACTTCTCGCCCAACCACGCGTACGCGATCCCGTCCGGCGCCTTCTACCAGTTCCTGGCGGCCATGTCGGTCAACGTGCCGGTCCTCACGGTGATCATCCTCGGCTGCTTCCTGTTCTGGGCCCTTCCGTCGATGATCGCCAATACGTTCATGCCGATCCGGTCCTTCTTCGCCTGGTCGTTCGACCGGCTGATGCCGGAGAAGCTCGCCGACGTGAACGAGCGCACCCACTCGCCGATCACCGCGATCATCGTCGTCAATGTGATCGTCGCCGCGCTGACGATCTGGAGCGTCTACTCCAACGTCTTCCAGCTCGTGCTGGGGCTGATCGTGCTGGCCGGCTGCCTGGGCGTCGTGATCGTCAGCGCGGCCGCCATCGCCCTCCCGCTGCGGCGGCCAGATCTCTACCGGGCCTCCCCGGCCAACGTGAAGTTCCTGGGCGTCCCGGTGCTGTGGATCGTCGCGGTCCTGTCCATCGGCATATTCGTGGCGCTGGCTGTGGTGTCCACTCAGTACCCGGCGCTGGTCATGAACGGGCACCCGGGCAACTTCTGGTGGATCCCGGCCTGGTTCGCGGGCCTGATCGTGGGCGGCGCCCTGCTGTACTACGTGCCGAAGTTCATCCGGGCCCGGCGTGGCATCAACGTCAGCTTCGTCTACAAGGAACTGCCGCCCGAGTGATGATGGCAGCGTGGAGTCGCTGGGCGAGCTGCGGGAGCGCCGGGCGTTCTCGTGCCGCCTGACCGCCGACCTGGCGCTCCGGTCGCTGGATGAGGCGGAGGAGTTCCTGCGCGACCGCGGGCTGCTGACACGCACGGCGGACTGTGCCCTGCCGAGCCTGTACGAGGCGTGCCACGAGGATCCGTACCGGCCGGGAAGCCCGGGTTTCGCGACGTGGCCGGCCACGAAGTGGCCGTGGTACGGCGAGCTCGCCGACCGCGGCTACCTGGTGACCGCCGTCCATCGCGGCAAGAACCTGCTGGTGAGCGGCGAGGTCGCGCGGATTCTCGACCCGATCTGCCGCGCCGAGACCGAGCGCATGCGCGCGGCCGACCGCGGCTGGGGGCGGTTGCTGGATCACCTCGCCGCCGCGGGGCCGTCCAGCGTCGACGACCTCCGGCTGGAGCTCGGGCTCAAGCGGCAGGAACTGCGCTCGATCCGGGCACCGCTGGAGCGGTGCGGCGCGATCGTCTCGCGTTCGCTGGAGGTCACCGCCGGTGCGGGACACCAGCATTCGAGCGAGCTGGCGCGGTGGGACCAGGCCTGGCCGCAGGCGGGGACGGGCGCGGACCCCCGCCGCGCGCTCGCCGACCTGGTCACCGCGGGCGTGCGCGCTGCCGTTGTCGCGCCCGAGGCGGAGCTGCGGCGCTGGTTCTCCTGGCAGTGGTACTGGACCGACGCCCTCGTCGATGACCTTGTCCGGGAGGGGAGGCTGCGCCGGCTGGGCGGCTACGTCGCCGACGGTTTGCGGTGACGGTAGAACTCGAGCGGTTCGGGCGGCAGGGGAGTGTTGCCGAGGATCAGGTCGGCCGCCTTCTCGGCCATCATCATGATCGGCGCGTAGATATTGCCGTTGGTGATGTAGGGCATCGCGGAGGCATCGACGACCCGCAGGCCGTCGATGCCGTGCACCCGCATGCTCGCCGGGTCCACGACCGACGTCGCCGCCGTGCCCATGGCGCAGGTGCAGGAGGGGTGCAGCGCGGTCTCCGCGTCCCTGGCAACCCAGTCGAGGATCTGCTGGTCGGTCTCGACCTCCTTCCCCGGTGACAGCTCGCCGTCGTTGTAGGCGTCGAAGGCCGGCTGGTTCAGGATGTTCCTGGCGACGTGGATGGCCTCGACCCACTCCCTCCGGTCCTGGGGGGTGGACAGGTAGTTGAACCGGAGCGCGGGGTGAACCTTCGGGTCGGTGGACTTGATCTTCACCGAGCCGCGCACGTCGGAGTACATCGGGCCGATGTGCACCTGGTAGCCGTGCCCGCCGGCCGGGACGGAGCCGTCGTAGCGGATCGCGACCGGCAGGAAGTGGAACATCAGGTTGGGGTAGTCCACGTCGTTGTTGCTGCGCGCGAAGCCACCGCCCTCGAAGTGGTTGGTGGCCCCCGGGCCGCTGCGGAAAAACAGCCAGTTGGCACCGATCCACGGGCGGTTCCGCATCTTCAGCGCCGGCTGCACGGAGACTGGCAGCTTGCAGCCGTACTGGATGTACACCTCGAGGTGGTCCTGCAGGTTCTCGCCGACGCTGGGCAGATCGGCCGTCACGCCGATACCGAGTTGCTCCAGTTCGCCGGCGTTGCCGACCCCGGAAAGCTGGAGCAGCTGAGGCGTGTTGATCGCGCCGCCGCACAGGATAATCTCGGCGCCGAGCGCGTTCCTGGTGCCGCCCGTGGCGGTCCGGTACTGCACGCCGGTCGCGCGCTTGCCGTCGAACAGGATCCCGGTCACGAACGCCCGGGTCTCCACCCGGAGGTTCGGGCGGCTCATCACCGGGTGCAGGTACGCGCGCGCGGCCGACAGCCGCCTGCCGCGGTGAACGTTGCGGTCGAACGGCGCGAAGCCCTCCTGCCGGTAGCCGTTGACGTCCTCGGTGAGCGAGTACCCGGCCTGCTGCACCGCCTCGAAGAAGGCCTGGAACAGCGGACTTGTCGCGGGCCCGCGTTCCAGCACGAGCGGCCCTTCGTGGCCGCGCCAGGCCCCGCCGCCAGCCAGGCAGGTCTCCATCTTCTTGAAGTACGGCAGGCAGTGCGCGTAGTCCCAGGCTTCCATGCCGGGGCCGGCCGCCCAGCGCTCGTAGTCGAGCGGGTTGCCGCGCTGGAAGATCATCCCGTTGATGCTGCTGGAGCCGCCGAGCACCTTGCCCCGGGCGTGATAGACCTTGCGCCCGTTCATGAACGGCTCCGGCTCCGACTCGTACTTCCAGTCGTAGAACCTGCTCCCGATGGGGTAGGTCAGCGCGGCGGGCATGTGGATGAACACGTCCCACGGGTAGTCAGGCCGCCCGGCCTCCAGCACCAGGACCCGGTTGGCCGGGTCGGCGGACAGCCGGTTCGCGAGCGCGCTGCCCGCCGATCCGCCACCCACGATGACGAAGTCGTTTCGCGGTTCGTTCATGGCACCTCCTCCTCATGTGGTTCAGCCCCAGCGGATGCCCATCGCGAGCTCGGACGCGAGGCCCGATTGCACCGACGCCACGGCCCGGAATGCCTCCCTGAGGTAGGACCGGGCCAGCGGGTTGAGCGTTTTGGGAGCGATGAAGTCGTCGGGCACGCCGCCGTGGCGCAACTGCTCCACCTGATGATCCAGCCGCAGCGAGAAGATGAAGCCGAACGCCTCGGTCAGCGTGCGTGCGTCCGCGCTGTCCAGCGTCCCGGCGACCTCGGCCGCGCGCAGCCGCTCGACGGTGGAGCCGCTCGCGGCGCCCGCGGCCATCCCGGCCCACCGCGCGAGATCGACGATCGGGATCACCCCGCCATGCTTGATATCGAGCTGTCCCCGGCGGTCCCCGGAGTGCTCCACCACGAAATCCCGCAGGAACCCGGTCGGCGGGCGGAACTGCAGGGCGAACCTGGCGAGCAGGCGCAGCAGGTCGGGTTGGCCCCGCTCCTGCCACAGGGCGTCGGCAACCGAGGGAGCGGTGCCCGGGCCCTGGATGCCGGCCCCACCCGGGCAGCTGTATAGCGCCCGGCTGTCGGTGAGGATCGAGACGAGGATGAGCGCCTTCTCCTGGGTCGGGTCCTGGCTGAAGCTGCGCGCCGCGGCATGCCAGGACGCCAGCGACCGCGCGAACAGCGGGTTGGACGCGCTCGCGCCGTGCGCGTCCGGCTGCACCCCGCACGCCTTCAGGCCCTCCTCCACGGTCTGGGCCACCTGCCGCATGTAGCCGGCTACCGCTGGGTTGGTGTCGCCCTCGTCCTGCCAGGCGAGCGCGCTGTCGACATCGGAGGACGGCACTGCCTCGCGCCGGGCCAGGCTGCCGAGCGCGAACCAGGTGAACGGGGCCGGGGGAGGGCCCGCGTCGCTGACGGCAAGCTCGACCAGCCTTCGGGTCAGGGCATCAAGGACTACAGAACGGATCGCTGCGATGTGCTCGGCTGCGACACGCGCGTCGTGCAGCGCGATGATCATGGGAGGCAGCCCCGCCGCCGCGGATGCAAGGTCCGCGGCGCTGCTGGCGAGGCCGATCGCGCGGCGCAACAGGAATGGCTTTCGCGCCTCCGCCGCGATCAGGTCCCCGTCGTCCACTATGCCGAGGACCTCGCCGGACGGGGACATAACGGGAACGTGATGCACGCCGCGGTCGAGCATGTCAAGGAGGACGTCGCCGCCCAGAGCATCGGCGCGGACGGTGTGGACCGGCGCCGTCATGATGGCGGAGACCGGCGCGTCGGGGCTGGTGCCCGTGGCCACGACGCGGGAGCGCAGGTCGCGGTCGGTCACGATGCCGAAAGTCCCGCCGGACCGCACCAGGACCGCGCTCGCCCCTTCGGCGGTCATCCGGTTCGCCGCCTCGCGGATCGGCTCCTCACCGGAGCACAGCACCGGCGCGGTGCGGATCAGCGTCGCGACCCGGCGCTGGACCGGGTCGGCCGGCGGTGCGCGCTCCGGCCCGCGTGGCAAGGTACTGCCGACGATGGAACGGGCGATGAACCGGAGGAAGTCAGGGCGGGCCAGCAGTGGGCTGATGACGCCGGCCGGAATGCGGTAGCAGAGGGTGTCCTCGGCGGCCCGCGCCTCGAACCCGGTCGGCAGCCCGGACAGCATCGAGGCGTGCCCGAACAGCTCGCCCGGGCCGAGGAGGTCGAGGACGGTCCCGTCGTGGATGACCTCGACCGAGCCGGCGCGAACCACCCGCAGGTACTCGACCGGCCCGGTGCCCTGCGAGAAGATCGTCTGTCCTGCGGGACTCTTCTCGAGTTCGGTCAGCGCCGCGACGCGCGCCAGCTCATCCGCCCCCACCGCGTCGAACGGCGGGTGCAGGCCGAGGAAAGCGGTGGCGTCGTCCATCGGGTCCCGGTCAGGCCTCCTCGCCGGCCGCACCGACCCCGCTGGGCGCGACGTCCGCGCGATGCTCGGCCAGGACCGTGACCGGGCGGCCGCGATGCACCAGGAGGTAGTAGACGGCCCCTGCGCCGCCGAGGATGCCCACGAACACGAACGCGCCCCACTGGTAGTACCAGTGGTCGGCGCCGTAGACCGCGCCGCGCGGCCAGGCCAGGTTGACCAGGACGCCCACCTGGAAGATCACGGCCAGCAGGTTGACCGGCAGCCCCCAGCGGCCCATCGAGAAGTACGGGCCGTGGTCGGGGGTGGGCCACCTGCCGCGCAGCCTCTTGAGCAGCAGCGGCATGGTGACGCACAGGTAGGCCATGTAGAACATGATGATCGCGACCGAGGTGAGCACGAAGAACGCGCGCTGGTTGCCGACGTTGAGGATGAGCAGCCCGATGGTGAGCGCGCCGATGACGATCGACGGGATCAGCGGCGTCTTGGACCTGCCGTGCACCCGCGCTATGGCCGACGCGGCCGGAAGCTTACCGTCGCGGCCCATCGTGAAGATCATCCGGATCCCGCCCGCGTGCACGGCCAGGCTGCACACGGTGATCGCGATCACCGAGTCGACCAGGAAGAGGTTGCCGACCGTGCCGCCCAGCGCCGCCTTGACGATGTAGGGCAGCCCCGAGGTCCCGTTCTGCGGGGCGTGGATGTTCGGCACCGCCATCTCGGCGAGGATGATGACCAGGAAGCCGGCCAGCCCGGCGGCGGCCAGCGCCCGGAGGATCGCTGGCGGGGCGTGCCGCCGCGGGTCGTGCGTCTCCTCGGCGAGCGAGCCCGCGGTGTCGAACCCGTACAGGACGTACGCGCTCGTCAGCGAGGCGACCAGGAGGGCGCCGACGTAGCCGAGCGGGTTGCCGGCGCCGTGGCCGAAGGTGTCCAGCAGGACGCCGGGCCCGCGGGTGATGTGCACGGCCAGGAAGATGATCAGCAGCGAGACGCCGACCAGTTCGGCGGCGACGCCGAAGTTGTTGATCCGCGCCATCGTCTTCACGCCGAGCATGTTGATCACGGTCGTGAACACGACCAGCCCCGTGGCCAGCAGCAGCGCGTTCTTCGCGCCGCCCGGCGTGGAGACCAGGCCGGCGTCGCCGGGCCCGCCGAGGATCTCGAACCGCGCCGAGATCAGCGGCAGAACGACCTGGTAGGCGACCGCCACCGCGGCGAGCGTGACGATCGATCCCACGGTCAGGATCCAGCCGCCGAACCAGGAGGTGAAGGGCCCGGCGAGCTGTTTCGACCACTGGTAGACCGACCCGGCCAGCGGGAACTGCCCGGCCATCTCCGCGAAACAGAGCGCGACCAGGAACTGCCCGGCCAGCACGGCGGGCCAGGTCCAGATCCACCCTGGCCCGCCCGAGAAGAAGCCGAAGAAGAACAGCTCGAACACCCCGGTCATGATCGAGATATAGCTGAACCCGGCCGCGAACGACGAGAAGAGCCCCAGCGAGCGGTCCAGTTCCTGCTTGTAACCGAACCTGGCCAGCTCGTCAGAGTCTGCGCTCGGCGTGGCCATGGGCCACCTCTCCCTGGCTAGAGCCGCGGCAGTCGGCCCGATCCACCCCATTATGCGCCTGGACACGCGGGGGACCTCGATCCCAGGATGGGCAGATACGCGGGTGACGGAGGGAGTCTCGGATGGGCGGTGGCCGGCCGGCGGCCCGTGCTGGCCCCGCCGATGGCGTTTCGCTCATAGTGCTCGCCGAGCCAGCGAGCGAGGTGGAGCGTGCCCTGGTCCGGAGGTGGCTGCGGGAGGGGGACCTGCGCCCGTCCGCGGTGCTGCCGCTCGATGGCCCCGCGCTGGCACGGTCGCTGGACCGGGCGCCGCCGGACACGGTCGTCACCGCCGCCCGCGTCGCGTGGCTGCCGCCCGAGCGCGGGGGTGAGCGGCGGGTCCGCTGGTCAGACGTCCTGGCGCAGGTCAATCCCCGCCGTCCGCCGGTCTTCTGGCAGACCCGCATCGCGCGGCGCGAGCCCGACCGGGCCCGGCTGGTGGTGGCGGAGCCGGCCACGGTGGCCGCACTGCGGGCGCGCTGGGGCGGCACCGGCTCGTTCGCGCAGTTCGTGTCCAGGCAGGCCAGGCTCGCGCTCGACCGGTCCGAGCGGGCGCTGCTCGGGTACCGCTACAAGGTGCCGAAGGACGTCGCCGAGGCGATCGAGGACAGCGCGGAGTTCCGCGCCGAGGCCACCGTGCTCGCCGCCCGGCTCGGGCAGCCCGAGCCGGAGGTGGCGCGGCGTGCCCGGGCGGCGCTGGACGGCCTGGTCGCCTCCATGAGCCCGGTCGCGGTCGACCTGCTGTCCGGCGTGCTGCGCCCGCTGCACGCGTACGCGTGGCACGTCCAGGCCGACACGGCCGGGCTCGGCCGGCTGCGGGAGCTGAACCGCCACCACGCCCTGGTCTTCCTGCCCAGCCACCGCTCGTACGCGGACCCGCTCCTGCTCGCCGACGTCCTCGCCGAGCACGATTTCCCGCGCAACCACGTGCTCGGCGGCGACAACCTCCGCATCTGGCCGATCGGCCCGCTGGCCAAGCGGGCCGGCATCGTCTTCATCCGGCGCAGCTTCGGCGACGACGAGATCTACAAGCTGGCGTTGCGCGAGTACCTCGGCTACCTGCTCGCCAAGCGCTTCAACCTCGAGTGGTACATGGAGGGCGGCCGCTCGCGAACCGGGAAGCTGCGCCCGCCGCGCTACGGCCTGCTGGCCTACGTCGCCGACGCCGTCGTGCGCGGGCGGGCCATGGATGCCTACCTGGTCCCGGTGGCGATCACCTACGACCAGCTTCGCGAGGTGTCGGCGATGGCCGCCGAGCAGGGCGGCGCGGCGAAGAAGTCAGAAGGGCTCGGCTGGCTGGCGTCGTACGCGAAGGGGCAGCTCGCCCGGATCGGCACGGTGCACGTCCGGTTCGCCGAGCCGTTGTCGCTGCGGGCGGCGCTGGAGGCCGACGGCGGCGGCGGTCCAGACGCCCGCCGGCTTGCGCTGCAGAAGGTGGCGTTCGAGGTGGCGGTCCGGATCAACCGGGTCACCCCGGTGACGGCAACGGCGCTGGTCACCCTCGCGCTGCTCGGCGTTCGCGACCGTGCGCTGACCCTGGGCCAGGTCCGTGGCGTGCTGGAGCCGCTGCGCGGCTACCTGGCCGAGCGTGCCCTGCCGCACTCCGGCGACGTGCTGCGGACGGATGCCGGGGTCCGCCGCGTGCTGGGCGCGCTGGCGCAGCAGAACGTTGTCACCGTCTACGCCGGCGGGGAGGAGCCGGTGTACGCGATCGAGCGGGGCCAGCACCTGGTCGCCGCGTTCTACCGCAACAGCGCGATTCACCATTTCGTCGATCGAGCGGTGGCCGAGCTGGTCTTGCTCAGCGAGCCCGCCGACCGTTGGGCCGAGGCGATGCGGCTGCGGGACCAGCTGAAGTTCGAGTTCTTCTTCCCGGACAAGGCGTCCTACCGGGCAGAGCTCCGCGCCGAGCTGGAGCGGCTGGATCCCGGCTGGGAGACGCTGGCCGACGGGCGCGCCGCGCTGGAGCGCGCGGGACTTCTGGTGGCGAGCCGCGTGCTGCGCTCGTTCCTCGACGCGCAGCTCGTCGTCGCCGAACGGCTCGCGGCCCACCCGTCCCGCCGCGGCGTCGTGGAAGCGGAGTTCCTCACCGAGTGCGCCGGCGTCGGGCAGCAAATGCTGCTGCAGGGCCGGCTGCACGGCCCGGAGTCGCTGTCCCGGGAGCTGTTCTCCACCGCGCTGAAGCTCGCAGCGAACCTGGACCTGACCGAACCGGAGGCCGGCGAACTGGCCGAGCGCAGGCTGGAATTCGCAGCCCGGATGCGCGAGGTCGTCAGCCGGCTGATCATGATCGACGAGATCGACGCAGCGAACCGACGGGAGGCGGTCGGTGTCGAACCCTAGCCAGTCCGTTGCCAAGCCGTGGTCCGCGGAACAGCTGATCGCCGACGTCGAGGCCGGGCCGCAGGGCCCGCGGATCGGGGCGTTCTTCGACTTCGACGGCACCCTTATCGACGGGTACTCGCTGTCGGCGTTCGCGCGCCATCACCTGAGGTCGCTGGAGATCGCACCCGCCGATCTGGGGCAGCTGCTGCTCACCGGCATCCGGGGCGTGACCACCGAGGAGGATTTCGAGCGGTTCACCGTGCTCGGCATGCGCGTCTGGGCTGGGCGCAGCGAGGACGAGCTCGCCGAGCTGGGGGAGCGGCTGTTCGTCCAGGGCATATCCGGCGCGCTGTACCCGGAGGCGTGGCGGCTCGTCGAGGCGCACAGCAAGGCCGGGCACACGCTCGTACTGGCCTCGTCGGCCACCCGGTTCCAGGTAGAGCCCGCGGCCAGGGCGATGGGCGTGGAGCACATCCTGGTCTCGCCGGTGGAGATGGTGAACGGCACCTGCACAGGGCGTCCCGGCGGCGCCCTGCTGTGGCGTGAGGGCAAGGCCACGGCGGTCTACGCCTTCGCCGGTGAGCACCACATCGACCTGCCGGAGAGCTACGCCTACTCCAACGGCAACGAGGACGTGCCGTTCCTGCGGACCGCCGGGCGGGCCCGCGCGATCAACCCCGGCCGCGACCTGGAGGTCGCGGCGCGGCACTACGGGTGGCCGGTGGCCCGGTTCCGCTCCCGTCGGCCCGGAGTCGGCGATTTCGCCCGCACGGCGGCCGGGCTGGCCGGCCTGTTCGCCGGCTTCGCGGCGGGCGCGGCGCTCGGCGCGGTCACGGGCTCCCGGCGCGATGCCGTCGACCTTGGCACGACGCTGGCCGGCGAGCTGGGGAGCGTGCTGGCCGGGGTGCGGCTGGACGTCCACGGCGCCGAGCACCTGCTCACCAGGCCCGCCGTGTTCCTCTTCAACCACCAGAGCCAGCTGGACGTGCTCATCCTGGCCAAGCTGCTGCACGGCGGGTTCACCGGCGTCGCGAAGAAGGAACTGGCTAGCAGCCCCGGGTTCGGGCTACTGTTCCGGCTGGCCGACGTTGCGTTCGTCGACAGGGAAGACCACGCTCAGGCGCTGAAGGCCCTCGAGCCGGCGGTGCAGAAGCTGCGCAACGGCATCTCGCTGGCCATCGCGCCGGAGGGCACGCGCTCGGCGACGCCCGCGCTCGGGCCGTTCAAGAAGGGCGCGTTCCACGTCGCCTTGCAGGCGGGAGTGCCGATCGTGCCGATCGTCATCCGCAACTCCGGCGAGCTGATGTGGCGCGGTGCGGCGACGATCCGCGCGGGCACCGTGCAGATCGCGGTCCTGCCCCCGGTCCCCACCACGGGCTGGGCGGCCGGGGAGCTTGACTCCCGCGTCCACCAGGTCCGCGGGCAGTACCTGGCGACGCTCGCCAACTGGCCGGCCACCGGGTCCGGGCAGGTTACGGCCACCACGCCCGCCAGGTCCGGCCCGCCCCCCGCATTGCCGCTGGACTGGGGCGCTTCCGCGCAAATGAATCCGCTGGAGACGGCCATGTGGCGCGCGGAAGCGGCCGATCCCCGGCTGCGGGTCAACGTGAGCCTGCTCGAACTGCTCGATCCCGCCCCGGACTGGGACCGGCTGCTCGCGGCGCACGAGTGGGCCTCCCGCATGGTGCCGCGAATGCGCCAGCGGGTGGTCGAGCCGGCGTTCACGCTCGGGACACCCAGCTGGGTGACGGTCGGCGACCTTGACCTGTCCCGGCACGTCCACCGGGTCCAGCTGCCCGCTCCCGGCTCGCTGCGCCAGCTGCTCGACGTGGTGCAGGCCTTCGCCGCGGCGCCGTTCGACCGCGACCGCCCACTCTGGCAGTCGCTGTTCGTGACCGGCCTCGCCGGCGGGCGGGCCGGCTTCGCGGTCAAGAGCCACCACAGCGTCACCGACGGGCTCGGCGCGGTCCAGCTGATGATCCGCCTGCACAGCCGCACGCCCGAGCACGACCCGGACCGGCCCGAGCCGTCGGCTCCCGCGGCGGCCGACGCGTCGCGCGCAGGATTGTTCGCCGGGCAGCTAGCGGACGCGGTCCGGGCCGCGCCCATGACGGTGCTGCGCCATGGCCTGGTCGTCCTCGACGCACTGGGGCGGCCGGGGGAAACGGTCTCGCGGACGGCCCAGCGGGCGGCGAGCGCCGCCCGCTGGGTGGGCCAGAACACGGCCGCCGCGTCCGGCTCGCCGCTGCTCGCCCGGCGCGGCGGCGGCTGGCACTTCGACGTGATCGACGTGCCGCTGGCTGACCTCAAGGCCGGCGCGAAGGCGGGCGGCGGCTCCCTCAACGACGGGCTGCTGGCGGCGGTGATCGGCGGGTTCCGCCGCTACCACGAGCGGCTCGGCGCGCCGGCCGACCGGCTGACCGTGGGGTTCCCGATCAGCCTGCGCACCCAGGATGACCCGCAGGGCGGGAACCGCTTCACCGGCGCCAGGTTCGCCGCGCCGATGGCCGAGCGCGACCCCGTGGCCAGGATCGCCGCCGTGCGGCAGTTCGTGCTGACCGCCCGCGCAGCCAGCGCCGCCGCGGCCGACGCGGTGCCGACGGCGCTCGCCCCGGCGCTCGGCTGGCTGCCAGCGCCCGTCATCAGCCGCGTCTCAGGCCGGCTGACCAGCACCAACGACGTCCAGGTGTCCAGCATCCCCGGGGTGCCGTACCCGGTGTACGTCGCGGGCTCGCGGATCACGCACATGTACCCGTTCGGCCCGCTGCCCGGCTGCGCCGCGATGATCACCCTGATCTCGCACGACGGGGAATGCTGCATCGGCATCAACAGCGACACGCTGGCGATCACCGATCCCGGCGGGCTGGCCGATGACCTCCGGGCCGGGCTGGACGAGGTCGTGGAGCTCGGAGGCTAAGTGGAGCCGGCGAGCAGGGCGCGGGTCCGGTCGGCCTGAGCGCTGCGGCCATAGCGCTGCCAGAGTTGGAGCGCGCGTTCCAGTTCGGCGCGCGCTTCGTCAGGGCAGCCCGCCGCGGTCAGGACGTGAGCGAGCGCCTCGTGTGCGGTCGCGTGCACACCGGGGAAGTCCGTCTTGTACGCGTAGCCGAGCGCCTCGCGTGCGAGCGCTTCTGCGGTGTCGTGCGCGCCCCGATCTGCTGCGATCCGGGCGCGGAGGGCCCGGCCGTAGGCGAAGTTGACGACGTCCTCGGCAGCGCCGGTATGTTCGCCTTCGAGAGCGAGACGCGCGGCTTCATCGGCTTGACCGCACTCGTAGAGGACCTCCGCGAGGTTGATCAGCGTCGTGGAGCGGAAGCTTGTCTGCCCCAGTTCCTCGAGCCGGCTTATCGCCTGGCGGTAGATGCTGATCGCCTCGTCGGGCCGGCCCTGGTCGTGCATGATCTCCGCACGCCGCCCGGAATGGAGCGCGGTAAAGATCTCAAGCCCGAGCTCACGTGAGATCGCGGATGCCTGGTCCAGTAGGTCCAAGGCATCGGTGAAGCGCTCCTCGCGGCGCGCGAGTTCCGCCTCGACCCAGAACACGTGCACCTTCGCGAGCGGTGGTTCATTCGTCGGCAGTTGCGCGAGCCGGGCGCGGATCAGCTCGGTCTCGAACGGCCCGTAGATGAGAGGCCCGGTCAGCATCATCATCGCGCGGCCCGCAAGCAGCCGTGACTTGGCCCGCTCGGCGTGCAACAGCATCGCCTCAACGGCGCCCACTGTCGGGACCGCCCGGCTGCGAAGCCAGCTGGTGGTCGCGGCGAGGTCGTAGGCGTATGCCGCGCCAAGGTCGTCATCCGCCGCCACGAATACCGTGAGCGCTTCCGCCGCGACCGCTTCTGCTTCCCCGACGGCGTCGGCCGGCTCGGTCTCGACCCGGAACGCCGACCGGGCGACACGACCGCGCATCCGCACGGTGGTGTCATCGGCCTGCTCGAGTTCCTCGATCAGCCGGAGCCGTTGATCGCGTTCCCCGAGCTCCTCAAGGATCCCGATGCGGTCGAGTGCCGCGGACGGCCGCAGGCGATCCCCCACCGGAAGGAGCGTGAGCGCGCGTCCAAGCAGATTCGCGGCGCCGTGGGCGTCGCTTCGCATCGTGGCCCGGGATCCCGCGGCGGCGAGATGGCGGCCGGCGCGGCGTTCGAGTTCCGGGTCGGCGCGGTCAAGCTCGCGCCGGTAGCGGGCAGCCTGTTCGAGGTGGTACCCCACCACTTCGTCAAGCTCGATCAGCTCCCGTCCGTGCATCTCGAGCCAGTCCGCGAACCGCTCGTGCAGCTCGGCCCGCGTCTGCTTGGGCATGGCGTCGTAGGCGGCGTCGCGAAACAGCAGGTGGCGGAAGCGGAAGGCCTCATCGCCGGAGAGCGTCGGTGCCGCTGGATGGATCAGCTCCTTGCGCACCAGGCCCACTAGCTGGGACTCGAGGTCAGGCGAACGTGCCAGTTCGGCGACGGTGCCGCGGTGGAAGATCTCTCCCTCGATCGCGCCGCCCTCGATCACCGTCCGCTCGCCGCGGGCGAGCTGGTCGAGGCGCGCCTGCAGCAGCGCCTGCACCGTCGAGGGCGTACCGACGTCGCCGCTCTCCCGGACGAGCGCGAGCATCTCCTCCACGAACAGCGGGTTGCCGTCTGCGGAGGCGACGATTCGCTCGCGCGTGCCGCGCTCGGTGCCGCCATGCGCGTCGATCAACTCGGCGCACTCGTCCGCTGTCAACGGCTCGAGCAGGATCGTGGTCGCGTTCAGCTTCCCGCCGCCCCAGGTCGGCCGTTTGTCGAGCAGATCCGGCCGCGCCAGGCACAGCAGCAGGATGGACGCGCCCCGGGACAGGTCGGCGACATGGTCGATGAGGTCGAGGAACGTCTCCTCTCCCCAGTGGACGTCGTCGAAGACCACGACCAGCGGCCGCTCGTGCGCAACGTTCTCGAGCTGGCTGCGGACGTTCCAGAACAGCTCGCCCTGGCTGAAAGCACCGTCGGCCAGCCGGGCGAGGGTTTCCTCCGCCCGCTCGCCAAGCTGCTTCAGGATCGAGACGACCGGCCAGAACGTGATCCCCTCGCCGTAGTCCAGACACCGGCCCGCGAGAACGGTGGCGTCGAGCCCGGAGAGGAATTCCGCCGTCAGCCGCGACTTGCCGACGCCGGCCGCGCCAAGCACGGTGAACAGGTGGCAGCGCCGCTCGCGGACCGAGCGATCGAATGCCTGCCGGAGCTGCTGGAGTTCGAAGCGGCGGCCAATGAGCGGCGTGCCCAGGTGCCGCGCGACCGCGGCCGCCTCCGGGTCAACGTTCAGCAGCCGGTAGGCGGCGATCGGCTCCGCTTTCCCTTTCGCCGCTACCTGCGCCGGCTCGGCCTGCACGGCGTCCCGCACCAGCGCCCGCGTCTCCCCGCCGATCAGCACCTCGCCCACGCCGGCGAGTTGCTCCAGCCGTGCGGCGACGTTCACGGCGTCTCCCGTTACCAGCGTGTCGCCCTCACCCGTGACGACCTCGCCGGTGTTGACGCCGATCCGCGCCGCCATCCCGAGCCGCGGCACGGCCGCCCGCATCTCCCACGCGGCGCGGACCGCCCGCAGGGCGTCGTCCTCGTGCGCGACCGGCACGCCGAAGACCGCCATCACCGCGTCGCCGACGAACTTCTCGACCGTCCCGCCGTGCCGCTCGAGGATCTGCCGCATCTGCTCGTAGTAGCTGCGCATCCGGCCACGCAGCGCCTCAGGATCGGTCCGCTCGCCGAGGGCGGTAGAGCCGCTCAGGTCACAAAAGACGACGGTGACGACCTTCCGCACCTCGCGCCCCGGCGAAGCCTCGCTGACCGGCGCGCCGCAGTGGCCGCAGAACCGGAATCCGGCCGGGGTCTCCTGACCGCATGAACCACACCGCACCACTCGATCTAACCAGGCAGCGGGGGCGGCGGGGCCCCGCGGGAGTCGCCGGTGATCTGCTGGCGCTGGCTCCTGTTTGCGTGGGACCGTGTAAGGAAGGTGCCCAAAGGGGTACGTGGGTCTCCGTAATCTCGTTGAGTGGGGGCCTTATGGGCCGTGACATTCAGGCGATCAAGTTCAGCGGCGAGGACAGGGGCAAGTACCGGGACAAGCTACGGCGCTCGCTGGAGGTGTTCGCCCGGATGCTGCGCGAGCACCTGTTCGAGGCCGATCCGGCGCAGGTCGGTCTCGAGATCGAGCTGAACCTCGTCGACGACCGCGGGGAGCCGTCGATGTGCAACGCCACGGTGCTCGACGCGATCGCGGACCCGGCCTGGGCGACCGAACTCGGCCAGTTCAACCTGGAGATCAACGTGCCGCCCCGGCGGCTCGGCGGCGACGCGGTGGCGGGCCTGGAGCAGGAGGTCCGCGGCAGCCTCAACGCCGCGGACGCCAAGGCCCGAGGCACCGGCAGCCGCCTCGTCATGATCGGCATCCTGCCGACGCTGGAAGAACACGCCATGAACGAGGGGATCCTGTCGGCCAATGCGCGCTACCGGGTCCTCAACGAGCAGATCTTCGCGGCGCGCGGGGAGGACATGCAGATCGCGATCGAGGGGACCGAGCGGCTGGTCACCAGCGCGGACAGCATCACCCCCGAGGCGGCCTGCACCAGCGTGCAGCTGCACGTCCAGGTCTCCCCTGAAGGGTTCGCGAACTACTGGAACGCCGCCCAGGCGATCGCGGGCCCGCAGGTCGCGCTCGCCGCCAACTCACCGTTCCTGTTCGGCCGTCAGTTGTGGCACGAGACGCGGATCACGCTGTTCGAACAGGCCACCGACACCCGGCCGGACGAGCTGAAGCACCAGGGCGTGCGGCCCCGGGTGTGGTTCGGTGAGCGCTGGATCACCTCGGTGTTCGATCTGTTCGAGGAGAACATCAGGTACTTCCCCGCGCTGCTGCCGATCTGCGAGGCCGAGGACCCGCAGGAGGCGATCGACCGGGGGACCGCCCCGCAGCTGGCCGAGATGAGCCTGCACAACGGGACGATCTACCGGTGGAACCGGCCCGTCTACGCCGCCGTCAACGGTACGCCCCACCTGCGGGTGGAGAACCGGGTCCTGCCCGCCGGGCCGTCGGTGGTGGACGTCATGGCGAACGCGGCGTTCTACTACGGGCTCGTGCGCACCCTCGCCGAGGCGCAGCGGCCGGTCTGGACCCAGATGTCCTTCACGACCGCGGCCGAGAACATGTACGAGGCGGCGCGCCACGGCCTCGACGCGCAGCTGTACTGGCCCGGCCTCGGCGACGTGCCAGCGGCCGAGCTCATTGTGCGCCGCCTGCTGCCGCTCGCCCGCGAAGGGCTCGGCGGCTGGGGCGTCAACCCGGCCCACGCGGATCGCCTGCTGGGCATCATCGAGCAGCGCTGCCTCACCGGCCAGACCGGCGCCGCGTGGCAGATCGCCACGGTGTCCGAGCTCACCGAACGCGGCGAGACCCGCCCGGAGGCGCTGCGCCTGATGACCCAGCGCTACATCGAGCACATGCATACCAACGACCCGGTGCACACCTGGCCGCACGGCGGATAGGCCACTCAGGTATCGATGTTGGGGTTTTGGGCGCTGAGGGGCACCAGGCGCGCGGGTGGCTCGGTGATCACCACCGCCGATTCGGCGCTCAGGTGCGGGCGGACGTGTACGAGCTCGCCGTCGGCGAGCATGCGCCAGCCGGTCTCGCCGTCGAGCTCCTCGGACGCAACGACGACGGAAGGCGCCGTGTGCAGGTCCGGTGCGTGGATCGAGGACGTCGCGCTGTGGACGTGCAGGCCCGCTCCCTCGGCCGGGTGCTCACCGGGCCCGGCGGGGCGCTCGATGATGTGCAGGGCGTGCTGGCCCGGGTAGCGCAGCGCCCATAGCTCCGTCGGCGTGGTGACGATGGTGTTCAGCGACGAGACCGGCAGGTTGGCGCCGATCCACCGGGCGGCGGCCGCGATCCCGGCCCCGACGTCGCCGCCATGCGCGTCGGCCTGCTGGGTGATCAGCGCGAAGTACCGCTCCGAGTCGGTGTCGCCGAGCACGAGGCTGGCATAGCTGCCCAGCTGCTCGTCCAGCCGCGCCAGCTCATCGAAGCCACCGTTGTGCGCCATGATGCGGCCGTGCATGGTGAACGGGTGCGTGTTCCGCAGCGTCCGGCCGCCCGCGGTCGCCCAGCGGACGTGCGCGACAAAGGTTCCGGACTCGGCCTGCTTGGCCTCGTGGATGAACTCCTCGCTCCGGTACGCCGGTTCCGGCTCCTTGTCGATTACGGGGGCGCCAGCGGCGTCGAAGAACCCAATGCCGCTCCCGTCGACGTTGCGGTGGCTCTGCAGCTCCAGCGAATCGGGGGCGTCGAGCAGCCAGAACGTAGCCCGGACGCGGGCGGTCCCCGCCGTCATCCCGAACAAGCGGCACATACTCTGTCTCCTGCCCTCGGGGAGCCTCGGCCCCGCGCGGCCGTGGCGCCCAGTAAACCAGCTAGGGTCGGCGGGGTGGGACGGCCGCAACGGATGCCAGCTGCCGAGGTCGAGGTGTCCCCGGATCTGGTCCGGCGGCTGCTCGCCGCCCAGCACCCCGACCTGTCGGGCCTGCCCGTCGAGGTGATGAACAACGGGTGGGACAACCTCATCTGCCAGCTCGGCGGCGAGTTGCTCGTCCGGCTGCCGAGGCGTGCCGCGGCCGCCAAGCTCGTCGAGCACGAACAGCGCTGGCTCCCGGTCCTTGCCCCGACGCTGCCGCTGCCGGTTCCGGGGCCGGTGCGGGCCGGGCGGCCGGGGCTTGGCTACCCGTGGGCGTGGAGTGTCGTGCCCTTCCTGCCCGGCCGGGTCGCGGCCCGCTATCCGCCCGCTGACCTGCTGGCCGCCGCGGCCAGCCTGGGCGGGTTTCTGGGCGCGCTGCACGCCCCGGCCCCGCCGGACGCCCCCGTCAACCCCTACCGCGGGGTGCCCTTGGCGGACCGCGGCGCGCTGGTCGCGGAGCACGTGAGCGCGCTCGGTGGCAGCGTCGACCGCGCGGCGGTGCTGGACATGTGGCAGGCCGCACTGGCCACCCCGGCCTGGGACCGGCCGCCGGTGTGGCTGCACGGCGACCTGCACCCGGCCAACATCCTGGTCCACCGCGGCAGCATCAGCGCCGTGATCGACTTCGGCGACATCACCTCCGGCGATCCCGCCGGGGACCTGTCGGTGGCGTGGATGCTCCTGCCCGCCGAATGCCACGACGCCTTCCGGGACGCCTACCGGGCAGCCGGTCAGCACTCGGCCGGTGCCGACATGTGGGCCCGGGCCCGGGGCTGGGCGCTCGCGCTGTCGCTGGCGTTCCTGGCCAACTCGGCCGACAACCCGATGATCGCGGGGATAGGCCGGCGCACCCTCAGCGCCGTACGCGCCTAGCCCGGGCGCGCCGCATCAGGAGCTTTAGCCTCCGGGGGGCTTGGCGGCCTTCGCGGTGGCAAGCTGAGGTGGTATGGCCCGCTTTGCGGGCCCGTGGTCGGCCATAAGGCGAGGAGGAATGGCGATGCCCACCCGCACTGCCCGCACGATCTGGACTGGCGGCCTTCAGGATGGAACCGGCAGGGTGACGCTGGTCAGCTCCGGCGTCGGCAGCTACGAGGTCAGCTTCCCCCGGAGGGCGGCGGAGGACGCGGGCGGGGTGACCAGCCCGGAGGAGCTCATCGCCGCGGCCCACACCGCGTGCTTCGCCATGCAGTTTTCCGCCCTGCTCGGCGACGCGGGCGGCACCGGGCAGTCCCTGGACGTGCGCGCGGACGTCCGCCTTGGCCCGGACCCGGCGGGCGGCCTCCGGATCAGCAACATCGTGCTGACGGTCGGCGGCGCCGCCGAGGGCATCACCCCGGAGCAGTTCGCCAAGATCGCGCAGGACGCCAAGAACACCTGCCCCGTCAGCAAGGCCCTAGCGGGCACCACCATCACGCTGGACGTGACCTCGGGCTAGGCGCTACCGGAGTTTGCGGCCCGGGCCCTGCCGGACCAGCCGCCACCAGGTCAGCACGGCGATGAGGAGGCCGAGGCCCAGCAGGACTCCCACGTCCCTCAGCCAGGTATGCGGGTCGTGCCGCCACAGCGGGTCCTGCGGGGTGCCGGGGGCGGGCGGCACTATGTGGCCGAGGTGAGCGGTCGACGCCGTCGCCGCGAACCCCCACCGGGATGGTGACAGCCAGGCGACCTGTTCGAGGCCCGGCTTGCCGGCGATCGCGAACACGCCGCCGGTGAGGATGACCTCTACGACGACCAGCACCATCAGTATCGGCATGGTCTTCTCTGAGGTGTTGACCGAGGCGGAGATGAGCAGTCCGAGCGCCATGGACACCAGGGCCAGCGCGACTATCGCCAGTATCAGCTCCACCAGGGGCAGCGCTTTCAGAAACGCCCCGTGCGCTGGCAGCGGCCGCCCGATCAGCCCGATGAGGACCAGCACCACCGCCTGGGCGCCGCTGATGAGCCCGAGCACGGCCAGCTTGGAGGCGAGGTAGGAGGCTGGCGACAGCCCGGCCGCCCGCTCCCTGCTGTAGATGGCGCGTTCCTTGACCAGCTCCCTGACCGCGTTGAAGGCCCCGGCGAAGCACGCGCTGATGATCATGATCAGAAGCAGCGACTGGGCCCCGGGGTTGGACGGCGGGGTGCCCGGCGGCCCCGTGGCGTGGGGGCCCAGGGTGAGGCCGGCCTTGTCCGGGATGACCAGGATCACCCCGCCGAGCACGATCGGCGCGCCGGCCAGCAGGGCCAGGTAGACCCGGTCAGAGGCGATCACCGCCAGGTACCGGCGGCACAGCGTGCTGAACTGGGACAGGCGGTTCTTCGACTTCGGCGGCGGCGGGGCCTTGCGCACCCCGGCGGCCGGACGCGGCGCGGCCATCGCATCGGTCACGTACTTCGCGTGCCAGGACGACCTGCGGAACTCCCCGGCCCAGTCTCGCCCCGGCTCGTTCTCGAACGACTGGAACACCTCGGCCCACCCCGGCTTGCCGAAGTGGCGCAGCCCGTCCTGCGGCGGCCCGAAGTAGGCGACCTTGCCGCCCGGCACGAGGACGAGCAGACGGTCGCACACGTCCAGGTTGGCGACGCTGTGGGTGACGACGATGACCGTGCGCCCGTCGTGCGCCAGCCCGGACATCATCTCCATGACCGACTTGTCCAGGCCGGGATCCAGGCCCGAGGTCGGCTCGTCCAGGAAGAGCACGGACGGCTTGGTCATCAGTTCGAGCGCGACGTTCACGCGCTTTTGCTGCCCACCCGACAGCCGGTCGGTGCGCGTCTCCGCGTGCGCCGTCAGGGACAGTTCCGCCAGCACTTCGTCCACGCGCCGGTTGCGCTCAGATTTGCTCGTGTCCTTCGGGAACCGCAATTGTGCCGCATAACGTAGCGCCCGGCGTGCCGTGAGCTGCGTGTGCAGGATGTTCTCCTGGGGGACCAGGCCGATCCGGTGCCGTAGCTCGGCGTAATGCGCATACAGATCGCGGCCGTCGTAGGTGACGGTCCCTTCGTTGGCGGGCCGCAGGCCGGTGAGCGCGCCGAGCAGCGTGGACTTCCCGGCGCCGCTGGGGCCGATGACCGCGAGCAGGCAGCGCTCGCCGAGCGGGAAGCTGACCCCGTCGAGCAGGACCTTCCCGCTGGGCAGCCGCACGGTCAGGCCGCGGGCGGCGAGCGAGACGTCCCCGGTGTCTACGAACTCCTGCAGTTCGGTCCCGGAGAGGCGGAAGGTCGAGCGCCCGATGCCGAGGATGTCCCGCTCGGTCAGCGGCGCGGCGGTGACCTGCTGGCCGTTGACGTACGTCCCGTTATGGCTGCCGAGGTCGGTGATCTGGTAGGTGCCGCCCACGTTGCGCAGCTCGGCGTGGTAGCGGGAGACCTCGAGATCCGAGACCACGACGTCGTTGTCGGGCGCCCGGCCGATCCGCAGCACCGTGGCCGACGGCAGCCGCACGGAACTGACCGGTCCGCGGTCCCGGCGGCCCGGCACGGCCGCTGGGGCCTGGCCCACCACCCCGCCGCCGTCGGGGCCGCGGTAAGGGGGGGCAGCGGGGTACGGCGCGGCGGCGGGGTACGGCGCGGCAGCGGGGTATCCGGGCGCAGCGGGGTACGGCGCGGCAGCGGGGTATCCGGGGGCAGCGGGGTACCCCGGCTCGGCTTCGTACCGGGTCGGGGGGCCGTCGTAGATCTGGTGAGCCTCGCCCGCTCCGGCGGGGGGGACCGGCCGGGCCAGGACGCAGTACACCTCAGGCCCGTCGGTGGGGTGGCCGAGCCGGACGGTGCACTCGGTGCCGATCTCAACCCGTTCGACCCGCCGGGACGCGAGGTAGGTCCCGTTCGTGCTGCCCGCGTCCTCAAGAATCCAGGCGCCGCGGTCCAGCCTGAGCACGGCGTGGTGCCAGGACACCCGCGCGTCCTCGACGTGGATGTCTGATCCGGGGTCGCGCCCGAGCCGGTAGGCCGGCCCGGGCGGCAGGCTGCGGCTGGCACCTTGTGCCCGCACGGCGAGCGGGTATGTGGAACTTGGCAGGACGGGACGGTCGGTCGCCATCTGCCAAGCGTAGGAGCAAAGGGAAAGGAAAATGAAGCCTCGGGCCTTGTCATTTAGCCGACTAGGCGGCGCAGCACGCGCGACGTCGGCGACGAGCGGGGATTGGCGTACATTGTCAGGCAGCGTGGGCAGCGGTGGCGGCTGAGCGGGAGGCACGGCCCGGGAACTCAGGGGGTAAGCCGATGAGGAAGCAAGGCTCACCAGCGGTCGGGGCCGTTCCGTGAGCGAGGACCCGACGCGGCCGTTCCAGGGCCCGTATCAGCCTCGCCCGTATCAGCCGGGCCCCGGGCAGCCGGGCCCCGCGCAGCCTGGGCCCGGGCAGCCTGGGCCGTATGAGGCTGAACCCACTCAGCCTGGCCAGTACCAGCCGGGGCAATACCAGCCTGGCCCCGCTCAGCCTGGCCCCGCTCAGCCTGGCCAGTACCAGCCTGGCCCTTATGAGGCTGGCCCCATCCAGCCCGGCCAGTTTCCGCCCGATTCGTATCAGCCCGGCCCGTATCCGCCGCCCCCGAAGCGGCGCAGGCGGCGGATCCGCGGCTGGGGCTGGGCGATCATCATCCCGCTCGTGATCGTCGGCCTCCTGATCGGCGTGGACCGGGCAGCGGCCGCCTTCGCGGCGAACGAGATCGCCACGAAGATCAAGTCGTACGGCTTCCCTGTTAAGCCGGGGGTCAATGTCGAGGGCTTCCCGTTCCTGACCCAGGTCATCAGCAGGCACTTCGACGGCGTCGTGGTCAGCGCGCCGAACTTCCCGGCGGGCCCGGTCACGGCGAGCGTTGAGCTCCAGGCGACCGGCATCTCGGTCAACTCCGGCTATAACTCAGGCACGGTCGCCCGGGTCACCGGCACGGGCCTGATCCGCTTCTCCAGCCTGGCCAGCATCGCGGGCGTGTCCGGGGCGCCGGGCCTCAGCGTCTCCAGGGCGGGCCCCAACACGGTGAAGCTGAGCCTGAATCTCCAGGTCGTGACCGCCTCGGCAATCGCCCGGGTCAAGAAGGTCAGCCGGGACGAGCTCAGCATCCGGATCATCTCCTCGAACGGGGTACCTGCCTCCCTGCTGGGCTCGATCCGCCACCTCACGGTGCCCATCCCCAAGCTGCCGGCGGGTCTGGCCATCCAGACCGTGAGCGTGACCGGGCAGGGCGTGCTGATCCGCATAACCGGAACCAACGTCGCCTTCCCCTTCAGCAGCAACCCGTAACCCGGCTCCCCGTTCGTGGGGCGGCGCGGGGTGTAGCCCCGGGCCTCCCCAACCTGGCAAACGCCGGTCGCGGCGCTAACCAAGGGCTTGGTCGATGGCGCCCGCGTCCGGCAGCGGTACCGGCGCCCCGGGCCCGAGCGGTGCCCAGAAATCCGGCCCTGGCGGCGCCGTGACCTCTATGCGCGCGCTCTGCTTCTCCCGCCCCTGCGCTCCGCGCCCACCCCCACTCTGCTTCTCCCGCCCCCGCGCTCTGCTTTCCCCGCCCCCGGGCTCCGCGCCCGCCCCCGTCCGGCGCCCACCCCCACTCTCGGCCCAGGCGGCGTCGAAGCCGAGCCACCACGAGTGCAGCAGGGTTCGGCCGTCGCTGGGCTTGCCAAACAGCGGGTCACCTTCGATCGGGTGCCCGGTCCAGGCGAGGTGTGCCCGGATCTGGTGCCGCCGCCCGGTGACCGGGCGGACCGCGAGAAGAGTGTGCTGGCCGTCGCCCCAGATCCGCAGGAACGTGGTCCGCGAGGGGTAGACCCGGACGTGCCCGAACACCTCATCGTCGGGCACCCACCAGCGCGAGCTGGCCTCGTCGAAGACGATCGCGGCGCGGTTGGCCGCCACCCGGACCCGGTTCTTGCGTCCGGCGCTGAGCGGGAGGTCGATGGTGCCGCGTTCGGGCAGGCCGATGGAGCGGGTGACCGCGAGGTAGACCTTGCCGACCGTGTGCCGGTTGAACTGACGCGTGAGGTCGCCGTGGAAGCGGAGTTCCTTGGCGAGCAGCACGGCGCCGGAGGTCACCTTGTCGATCCGGTGCGCCGGGTACAGCTTCTCGCCGGCCTCCCCGGCCAGGCGCACAAGGTCGGTGTCGTGGCGCTCGCCCATCACCGCGAGCCCGGCCGGCTTGTTCAGCACGAGGGCGGCGGCATCCTCGTACAGGATGGCACCGTCCCGGATCTGTGCCCACCGGCTCATCCGGCCCACGGTACTGGCAGCGCCCCGGGGGCGAGCGGGAAGATACTGCCATGGATCTTGGCCTGCGCGGTGCCCGCGCGCTCATCACGGGCGGGAGCCGTGGCATCGGCTTTGCCATCGCCGGCGCGCTGGCCGCCGAGGGGGCCGCGGTGGGGATCGTCGCCCGCGACCCAGGAGGCCTGGCCAGCGCGGCCGAGCAGCTGGCGCGGCACGGGGTACCGATCGCCACGGCAGCCGCCGACGTGACCGACACCGCCGCACTGGGCGCGGCGGTCAGCCAGATCGCCGGGGCGCTGGGCGGCCTGGATCACCTGGTGGCCAACGCCGGCGGCACGATCGGCGGCGGCATCAGCGATTCCGGGCCCGGCGATTTCACCGCCACATTTTCACTGAACGCAGGGCACGCGGCCGAACTGATCCGGTCCGGGCTCCCCTACCTCAAGGCCGCGGGCGGCGGATCCTGCGTGATCATCTCCTCGATCACCGGGATGCGCCCGGCGCCGCGGACCACGTACGCGGTAGCCAAGGCCGCGGAGATCCACCTCGCCGCGACCGCGGCCCAGGAACTGGCCCCGGCTGGCATCCGGGTGAACGCGGTCAGCCCCGGCTCCATCCTCTTCCCGGGCGGTTCCTGGGACACCTTCCGCGCGAACAACCCCGAAACGTTCGCCGAGTTCGTCGCCACACAGTTTCCCTTCGGGCGCCTCGGCCGCCTGGAGGAGGTCGCCGACGTGGTGGCGTTCCTGCTGTCGCCGCGGGCGTCCTGGATCACCGGCGCCAACATCGTGGTGGACGGCGGTCAGCGTTACCCGAGCGCCCGCCGGTTCGGTCAGCTCTAACCCAGCAGGTCCCGCACGGCCTCCGTGAAGACCTCGGTGTGCCGGTCCACGTCCGCCTGCCGGGTCACCGGGGACATCAGCGCCATGTTGTGGAACGGCGTGATCAGCACGCCCCGGTTCATCGCGTGCAGGTGGAAGTAGCGCTCCAGGCCGGCGTCGGAGGCGGCGCTGGCCTGCGTCCCGTTTTGCGGCGGGTCCACACCGAACCGGTACTCGGCCCGGCAGCCGAGCTGGGTGACGTGCCAGCCGAGCCCGGCGGCCGCGATGACGCCGCGCACGCCGTCGGCGAACCGGCCCGCCAGCGGGATCGTCCGCGTGTAGGCGTCGGCGGTGAGCACGTGGGTCAGCGTCGCCCTCATCGCCGCCAGCGACAGCGCGTTGCCGGCCAGCGTGCCGCCGATCCCGCCGGTGTCCTCGTAGTCCGCGTCGGGCTGGGCCATCATCGCCGCGTACGCATCCTCGGACAGGCCCAGCGCGCCGCATGCGATGCCGCCGCCGATCGCCTTGCCCGCGGTGACCATGTCGGGATCCAGGCCCCAGGCGGCGGTGCAGCCACCCGGCCCGGCGGACAGGGTGTGCGTCTCGTCGATGATCAGGAGCGTTCCGGTGTCCCGGGTTATCTCGCGGAGCGCCTCGTGGTAGCCCTCGGCGGGAAGGATGATGCCCATATTCGTCATGGCCGGCTCGGCGAGCACGCAGGCGACCGACCGGTCGGCGAGCGCCTCTTCCAGCGCTGGGACGTCGTTGAACTCCACCGCGACCGTGGTGACGGCTGGATCGACGGGCGGGCCGGCGTTGCCCGCGCGGGCCACGGTACCGCCGTCGGGGCCCCGCACCGCGAAGGCCTCGTCCACCGACCCGTGGTAGCAGTAGCTGAACACGAGCACCTTGCCGCGCCCGGTGACCTGCCGGGCGATCCGCAGCGCCGACCGGTTCGCGTCGGTCGCGCTGAGCGTGAACAGCCACCGGCTGGGCCCGAACCGGCGCGCCAGCTCCTCCGCCACCAGAACGGAGTCCTCGGTGGGGAGCATGGTCGTCATCCCGCGCTCGCACTGCTCGCGCACGGCGGCCAGGACGACGGGCGGGCCGTGGCCCGTCATCGCGCCGGTGTCGGCCAGACACAGATCGACGTAGTCGCAGCCGTCGATGTCGGTGAGGCTCGCCCCGCGTGCGCTGGCCACGTAAGGCGGGAAGCCGCTCGCCCACATCATCATCCACGGCATCGGCACGCCACCCACCAGCGACCGCTCCGCCCTGGCGAAGAGCTCGCGGGAGAGCGGGTGCGTGGCGGCGAACCTGTCCAGCTCGGCCTCTGTCAGCCTGGCGAGCACGGCGCGGTCGATCATGACCGTCAGCCTAGGCGATGCCTACTCCGCGCACAATTGGCTCAAAATAGTACCGATCCCCTGATAATTGGCTACCCAATGGTCAACCGAAGATGGTGAATACAGCAGAAAACGATGCGTCCTTATGACGGCCCGTCTGACCTGGTCGTAAGGCTGCTCCTCGCTTCCTTGACCGTCGATTGGCAGGTTGCTAGATTCCCCCGCGGGGGTGCGTTCTGAAATTGTGAGATGCCCTGCCCTACGACGCGGGAAATGTGTGGGTGCTTGCTTGCCTAGCCGGCTGAAACCGTGAGGAGACGCTTGTGCGAAATCGCCTGACAAGAGTCCGCGAATGGACGTGGAAACTGGCCGTCCCGGTGGCAGCGGCCGCCGTGGCCGCCCAGCTCACCCTGGCGGGCTCCGCTTCGGCGACCCACACCATGGTGCTGGGGAACCATATGGTCGGCACGATCGCGCCGGCTCGCGCCAACATGCTGGACTGCAGCGGGTACAGCCCCAAGTACCGGTCGGCGGCCGGGGCCATGCGGATGCGCTGCACCGACTTCCACGGGCCGCTCTACGACGGCTACCGGTCGCGGTTCTATGACAACGGCAAGTACGTGGGCCACGACGAGCCCAGCGTCAAGTTCATCTCCTCGGTCCCGGGTTCGGGCAACACCATGGACTACGCCATGCGGTTGCCGCACGACCCCAGAAAGGCGCCGACCGCGACGGGCAGCGTGACCGACTACGGCGAGCTGAGCGTGGCGCCGTGGTTCGGCCTGCCTATGTGTGACCCGCACTCCTACCCCCAGAACCCGTGCACGCCGGACAGCGACACCAACTCCGGGCTGATCACCAACCCGAGCGACGCGGGCTCGGCGTTCATGGAACTGCAGTTCTACCCGCCGGGGTTCACCCCGTTCACCGACAGCGCCAGTTGCAGCAGGACGCAGTGGTGCGCGGCGCTGAACATCGACAGCGCCGAGTGCACTTTCAACTTCGCCACCTGCAACAACAACTGCATCGAGCCGGTCAACTTCTCCTACCTGCAAACCAACGGCATCCCGCCGGGCCCGCCCGCGCCGCAGGACCCGAACGCCGCGACCTTCCTCGGGAACTCCCACACGCTCAAGATGAACGCCGGTGACGTCCTCAAGGTGTCCATCAGCGACCCGCCCAGCGGTTTCACCACGAAGGTGCAGGATTTGACCACGGGCCAAACCGGGTTCATCCAAGCCAGCGCGACGAACGGGTTCACGGACACCAACATGGCCGACTGCTCGGGCAACCCGTTCACCTGGCACGCCGAGTACAGCACCGCCAAGCAGCAGAACCAGGTGCCGTGGGCGGCCCTCGAGGGCGGCGTGCTCATGGAGCAGGAGATCGGCCACGGAACGGCCTGCGCCTCGATCGCCCACAAGGACGGGGTGTCCATCACCTACTCCGGCGGCACTTCCTACAAGGACCCGAATGTCTTCCAGAACTGCGCCGGCGGGCAGGAGGGCAAAGGCAAGAAGGGCGAAGGTCCCTGCAACCCCGCCACCGGCACCTGCGTGGGCTCCGAGACCGAGGGCCGGACTGGCCCGGTGGCCTGCACCAGCAAGACCACCAACTGCGAAAACTCCGATGGCTACTGCTTCCCCAAGGGAGCGAGAGCGGTGACCATCAGCGGCAAGCCCGGCAAGGAGTTCTCGAGGCTGAACTTCTGCTTCCAGAACCAGTTCCAGAACGGTGACCTCGACTTCGACGGTGCCGCCTACCACGCGGACTGGCCGAACGGCTCCAGGCATTTCCCGCAGACGTTCCGCTACTGGGGACCGTTCTCGAACGGCCATCCCTACCCGCAGGTCCAGTTCGAGACGGACGTGCCAGCGTCGGAGCAGCTCTGCAACGTCGCCACCGGGGCCGGCTGTGTGGTCCCGCCGATCGGGGCGCCGGGCAAGTTCTATCCGTTCTGGTCGCTGACCAACGAGCAGAGGCTCAAGGGTGTCGCCGGCGACGGGGTGTGCCTGTGGAACTTCGGCAATGACATCGCCGGGGTGACCATGCATGACTTCGGCAAGGCCAAGCAGTACGGGCGTCCCGACCTGGCACGGTTCGGCGGGACGACCATCAGCAAGGTGCTGCCGAACCCGGCGCTTGCGAAGGACTGCAAGCCGGTCTAACCCTCGGGCGGACAAGAGCCGGCCCGGCGGCCACAGCCGCTGGGCCGGCTGTTTGCCTCTGACCGCTTAGATGCGCGACCAGGCCTCGGTGAGCACGGCGCGCAGGATCTGCTCCATCTCGTCGAAGTGCTCCTGCGTGCAGGTGAGCGGGGGGGCCAGCTGGATAACCGGGTCGCCCCGGTCGTCGGCGCGGCACACCAGCCCGGCGTCGAACAGGGCGTGCGACAGGAAGCCGCGCAGCAGCCGCTCCGACTCCTCGTCGTTGAACGTGGCCCTGGTCCCCTTGTCCTTCACCATCTCGATCCCGTAGAAGTATCCGTCGCCACGGACGTCCCCAACGATCGGCAGGTCACCGAGCTTCTCCAGGGTCGCGCGGAAGGCATCCTCATTGGCCCGGACGTTGCCGAGCAGGTCCTCCTTCTCGAACACGTCGAGGTTTGCGAGCCCAACGGCGGCCGACACCGGGTGGCCGGCGAACGTCACGCCGTGCAGGAACGTCGCGGGCCCCGTGCCGAACGGCTCCATCAGCCGGTCGGACACGATCATCCCGCCGAGCGGCGCGTACCCCGAGGTGACGCCCTTGGCGAAGGTGATCACATCGGGCTGGTAGCCGTACCGCTGAGAGCCGAAGTAGTAGCCCAGGCGGCCGAACGCGCAGATGACCTCGTCCGAGACCAGCAGCACGCCGTAGCGGTCACAGATCTCGCGAACCCGCGGGAAGTAGCCGGGCGGCGGCGGGAAGCAGCCACCGGAGTTCTGCACCGGCTCCAGGTACACCGCGGCCACGGACTCTGGTCCCTCCCGCAGGATGGCGCGCTCGATCTCATCGGCCGCCCACCGGCCGAACGCCGCCAGATCATGGGCGACGAACCCCGGCGCTCGGTAGAAGTTGGTGTTCGGCACCCGCACGCCGCCCGGGGGCAGCGGCTCGAAGGGCGCCTTGATGTCGGGCAGGCCGGTGATCGCCAGCGCGCCCATGGAGGTGCCGTGGTAGGCGATCTCCCGGCTGAGCACCTTGTACCGGCGGGGCTGGCCGGTGATCGCGAAGTACTGCTTGGCCATCTTCCAGGCCGACTCGACGGCCTCGGAGCCGCTGGTGGTGAAGAAGACCCGGTTGAGGTCGCCGGGGGCGAGGGCGGCCAGACGGTCCGCGAGCTCGATCGCGCGCGGGTGCGCGTAGGACCACAGCGGGAAGTAGGCGAGTTCTTTGGCCTGGCGGGCGGCCGCCTCGGCTACCTCGGCCCTGCCGTGCCCGATCTGGCTGACGAACAGCCCGGACAGCCCGTCGAGGTACCGTCTGCCGCGAGAATCGTAGACGTACTGCCCGGATCCGCGCACGATCACCGGCATCTCGTTGGTCGCGTAGGAGGACATGCGGGTGAAGTGCAGCCACAGGTGGCGGCGGGCCGAGTCCTCCAGGGCCTCGGCATTGCTGCCGCCGGGCGCGTGATCGCTGGTCATCGGGTCCCCCAGCTGTAGGTCTGCTTGCGGAGTTTCAGGTAGACGAAGGTCTCGGTGCTGGTGACGCTCGGCACGGCGCGCACCTGGCTGAGGATTTCCAGCAGGTGGTCGTCGTCCTCGCAGACGACCTCCACGAGGACGTCAAACGATCCCGATGTGATCACCACATAGTCGATCTCGTCCATGTTGGCGAGGTGGTCGGCCACCCGCTCGAGGTCACCCTCGCACTTGATGCCGATCATGGTCTGCCGGTGGAAGCCGAGCGTCATGGGGTCGGTGACCGCGACGATCTGCATGACCCCGCCGTCAATGAGGCGCTGCACGCGCTGCCGGACCGCGGCTTCGGACAGGCCGACCGCCTTGCCGATCGCCGCGTAGGAACGGCGCCCGTCCTGCTGCAGTTGCTCGATGATGAGCTTGGATACCTGATCGATGACCACGCCGGATGCGCTGGGGCGGCCGGCCCGGCCCCGCCGCCTGGCGCCGGCGCTAGCGGCGACGGGGATGACGGCAGTCCCTGGCGTGTGAGCCATGCGGTCGCCTCCTTCGCAAGGCAATCGTGTCATGCTCCGGGTCCGTGTCAACTGATTTAGTCGAAACAAATGCTATCTGCTACGGAATCCCTTGTGAATGCTTGCATTGTCTGTCAGGGTCGGAGTCGTGACTTCTCTGCTGGGCAACTTCGTCAACGGCGAGCACGTGACCGCCGCCAGCGGCCAGACAAGTGAGGTCATCGACCCCAGCACGGGCGAACCCTACGCGCGGGCCCCGGTCTCCGGCCCGGCCGACGCCGACGCCGCGCTGCGCGCCGCGGCCGGGGCGTTCGAGCGCTGGCGGGACACCACGCCGGCGGAGCGGAGCCTGGCCCTGCTGCGCATAGCGGACGCGGTCGAGTCGCGGGCAGCGGAGATCGTCGCCGCCGAATGCCGCAACACGGGCAAGCCGGTGGCAATCACGATGGCCGAGGAACTGCCGCCCACGGTGGACGAGATCCGCTTCTTCGCCGGTGCGGCGCGCATCCTGCAGGGAACGTCGGCCGGTGAGTACCTGGCCGGGCACACTTCCGCCGTCCGCCGGGAGCCGGTGGGCGTGTGCGCCCAAGTCACTCCCTGGAACTACCCCATGATGATGGCGGTCTGGAAGTTCGCCCCGGCGATCGCCGCCGGGAACACGGTCGTGCTCAAGCCGTCGGACACCACCCCGGTGACAACGCTCATGCTGGCGGAGATCGCCGCGGAGTTCCTGCCGCCGGGGGTGCTGAACGTGATCTGCGGCGACGCGGGCACGGGCCGGGCCCTGGTCTCCCACGACATCCCGAGGATGGTCTCCATCACCGGCTCGGTGCGGGCCGGCATCGAGGTGGCCAGGGCGGCGGCCGGCGGGCTGAAGCGGGTTCACCTGGAACTCGGCGGCAAGGCGCCGGTGATCGTGTTCGACGACGTCGACGTGGCGGCGACGGCCGCGGGCATCTCCGCGGCCGCCTACTACAACGCGGGGCAGGACTGCACCGCGGCCACTCGCGTGCTGGCCGGGCCGGGCATCGCCGCGGACCTGACCGCCGCGCTGGCCGAGCAGGCGGCCAAGACGACCGTCGGCGGCCTGGACGTGCCCGGCGCGGACTACGGCCCGCTGAACAACCCCACCCAGCTGGCCAGGGTCGAGGGTTTCCTGGACCGGCGCCCGGAGCACGCCGAGGTGGTGGCCGGTGGCGTCACCGTGGGGGAGCGCGGCTACTGCTTCGCGCCCACCGTGGTCACCGGCCTGCGCCAGGACGACGAGATGATCCAGGAGGAGATCTTCGGTCCGGTGATCACCGTGCAGCGCTTCTCCGCCGAGGACGAGGCGCTGCGCTGGGCGAACGGGGTCAAGTACGGGCTGGCCGCCAGCGTGTGGACGAGGGACCACGGCCGGGCGATGCGGATGGCCCGGCTGCTCGACTTCGGGGCGGTCTGGATCAACACCCACATCCTGTTCGTCTCCGAGATGCCGCACGGGGGCTTCAAGCACTCCGGGTACGGCAAGGACCTGTCGATGTACGGCCTGGAGGACTACACACGGGTCAAGCACGTGATGAGCTATCTCGGCGGATAGCCCGCGATGACCAAGAATCCGGAGACGCTGCGCAGCGCCGCGTGGTTCCGCCCGGCCAGCCTGCGCTCGTTCAGCCACAGATCGCGGATGCGCCAGCTCGGCGTGGACGCGGCCGAGCACCAGGGCAAGCCGGTCATCGCGATCATCAACACCTGGTCGGAGCTGAACCCGTGCCAGATGCACCTGCGCGAGCGCGCGGAACAGGTCAAGCGCGGGGTGTGGCAGGCAGGCGGCTTCCCGGTGGAGTTCGGCGCCGCCACCCTGTCGGAGACCTTCTGCAAGCCGACCCCCATGCTGTACCGGAACCTCCTAGCGATGGAGGTCGAGGAGACGCTGCGCTCCTACCCGGCCGACGGCGCGGTGCTCATGGGCGGCTGCGACAAGACCACCCCGGCGCTGCTCATGGGCGCCGCGAGCGCAGGCCTTCCGGCCATCTACGTCCCGGCCGGGCCCATGCTGCGCGGCAGCTACCGTGGCGGGCCGGTGGGCAGCGGCACCGACATGTGGAAGTTCTGGGATGACTACCGGGCGGGCCTGATCGGGGACTGCGAACTGGCCGACCTGGAATGCGGCATCGCCCGCTCGCCGGGCCACTGCATGACGATGGGCACCGCGTCCACGATGACCTCCTGCGCCGAGGCGCTCGGCATGACCCTGCCCGGCGCCGCGTCCATCCCCGCCGTGGACTCGGCGCACCACCGGATGGCCGCGGCCAGCGGCCGCCGGATCGTGGCGATGGTCTGGGAGGACCTCACCCCCGGCGCGATCCTCACCGCGGAGGCGTTCCAGGACGCGGTCGCCACGGTGATCGCCTTGGGCGGTTCCACCAACGCCACGATCCACCTGATCGCGATGGCCGGACGGTGCGGGGTGCGGCTCACCCTGGACGACTTCGACGCCATCTCCCGGCGGGTGCCGGTGCTGGCGGACATCAGGCCGACCGGCCAGTACCTGATGGAGGACTTCTTCTACGCCGGGGGCCTGCCCGCCCTGCTCGCGCAGCTCGCCCAGGTTCCCGGCGCCCTGCACACCGGCAGGCTCACCGTGACCGGCCGCCCGCTCGGCGAGCAGCTCGCGGGGGCCCAGGTCTGGAACAGCGATGTGATCCGGTCCCCGGACAACGCCCTGTCGGCCGAGGGCGGGCTCGCCGTGCTGCGCGGCAACCTGGCCCCGGACGGTGCGGTCATCAAGCCCCTCGCCGCCGACCCCGCCCTGCTCAGCCACACCGGCCCCGCCGTGGTGTTCGACAGCTATGCCCAGATGCAGCAGCAGATCAACGACCCCGCGCTGGGCGTGACCCCCGATTCGGTGCTCGTGCTGCGCGGTGCGGGGCCCAAGGGCGGGCCCGGCATGCCGGAGTACGGAATGCTGCCGATCCCCGATTACCTGCTCGCCCGGGGCGTCCGCGACATGGTCCGGGTCTCCGACGCGCGAATGAGCGGCACCAGCTACGGCGCCTGCGTGCTGCACGTCGCGCCCGAGTCGTGGGTGGGCGGCCCGCTGGCCCTGGTGCGCGGCGGCGACCCGATCACGCTGAACGTGGCCAAGCGGGTGCTGCGCCTGGAAGTCGATGACGCCGAGCTGGCGCGCCGCCGGGCGGCCTGGCGGCCGCCGCCGCCCAGGTTCGGCCGCGGATACGGCGCCCTGTACACCGAGCAGGTCACCCAGGCCAACGAGGGCTGCGACTTCGAGATCCTGGCCCGCCCCGGCGCCACCCCCGACCCCGAGCCCAACCCACAGTAGCCCCGTTCACCCTGATTTCACGCCTTGTGGCCGAACATACCGGGACAATCCGGACGCCAGAATGACCGTTTCGCGTGAAATCATGCGTTCGGGTCGTTGGCGGCGTGCGGTGCATGGGGGCGGCCGGGCGGCAGGCGGGATGAGGGTGACCGCGTAGTGTTGACTGGCGTGCCGACAATCCTCATCACCGGCGCGGCCGGGCGGATCGGGTCGATGCTGCGGCCCAGGCTGGCTCGCCCCGGCCGGACGCTGCGGCTGCTGGACATCGCCGAGCTGACCGCCGGCCCGGGGGAGGAGGCCGTCCGCGCCTCCGTCACCGACCTGGACGCCATGACCGCAGCCTGCCGGGGCGCAGACGCCGTGATCCACCTCGCGGGAATCGCCACCGAGGGGCCATGGCCGGAGATTCTCCAGCTCAACATCCACGGCACCTACGCGGCCTTCGAAGCCGCGCGGCGCGCGGGTGTGCCGAGGGTGGTCTTCGCCTCGTCCAACCACGCGGTCGGGTTCTCCCCGCGCGCGGACTTCCCCGTGCCCGACTACGCGTTCCCGGCGCCGGATACCTACTACGGCGTGGCCAAGGTGGCGGGGGAGGGACTGGCCGGCCTCTACTACCGCCGGTACGGGATCGACGCCATCTGCATCAGGATCCTGACCTGCTTCGAAGAGCCGCCCAGCCTCCGGGGGCTCTCCACGTGGCTGTCCCCGGACGACGCGGGGCGGCTGTTCGAGGCCTGCCTGACCACGCCGAGCCCGGGTTTCCGGGTGGTCTTCGGGGTGTCCGCCAACACGCGCGGCGGCTGGGTCAGCCTGGCCGAGGCCCGGGCGCTCGGTTACGAACCCCGGGACGACGCGGAGGTCTTCGCCGCCAAGCTGATCGCCGAGCACGGCGATCCGGACCCGGACGACCCGGTCTTTCGCTACCTCGGCGGCGAGTTCACCACGTCCGCCTTCGATGCCGAGATCCCGTGACGGCCGGACACGACGGCGAGCAGGGCGACGTGCAGCGACGTGCGTGATTCCGCGGACTCCAGGCTCACACCCAGGATCCGCTCGATGGCCCTGAGCTTGGCGTAAAAGGTGGGCCGCGTCGGCCAGCTAGCTCGGGGCCACCCGAAGCGGCAGACTTACATCCATGACTGATCTTCTCCAGCGTCACCGCGCCGTCATGCCCAACTGGGTGGGCCTCTACTACGACCACCCCCTGGAACTGGTCAGCGGCAGCGGCAGCCGCGTCACCGACGCCGCCGGGCGCACCTACCTCGACTTCTTCTGCGGCATCCTCACCAACATGCTCGGGTACGACGTGCCCGAGGTGCGGGACGCCGTCCAGCGCCAGCTGTCCACCGGCATCGTGCACACCTCGACCCTGTACCTGATCCGCAGCCAGGTGGAGCTCGCCGAGAAGCTGGCACGGCTGTCCGGGATCAAGGACGCCAAGGTGTTCTTCACCAACTCGGGGACCGAAGCAAACGAGACCGCGCTGATGCTCGCCACCGCGGCGCGCCGGTCCAACCAGGTGCTCGCGATGCGCGGCAGCTACCACGGCCGCTCGTTCGGGGCGGTCGCGATCACGGGCAACCTCGCGTGGAAGAGTTCCCCGCTGGCTCCGTTCAGCGTGCAATACCTGCATGGCACCGACCGGTACCTGCCCGCCTTCACCGGGCTTTCCGACGCCGAATACATCGAGGCCTGCACCGCCGACCTGCGGCACCTGCTCACCGCGGGCGCAGCGCGGGACGTGGCGTGCCTGATCGCCGAGCCGGTCCAGGGCGTGGGCGGGTTCACCATGGCGCCGGACGGGCTGCTCGGTGAGTACCGCAGGCTGCTCGCCGAGCACGGCATCCTGTTCATCTCCGACGAAGTCCAGACCGCGTGGGGCCGGACCGGGGAGCACTTCTGGGGCATCGAGGCCCACGGCGTGACCCCGGACATGATCACGTTCGCCAAGGGGCTCGGCAACGGGTTCGCGATCGGCGGGGTAGTCGCGCGCGGCGACCTCATGGACTCGCTGCCCGGAAACGGCATTTCCACGTTCGGCGGCAATCCGCTGTCGACCACCGCGGCCAACGCGGCCCTCGACTACGTGCTCGACCACGACCTGCAGCGCAACGCGGCCACGCTCGGCGCCATGATCATCGGCGGGCTGCAGGAAGCCACCGCGCCGCTGGCCGCCGTCGGCGAGGTCCGGGGCAAGGGGCTCATGTTCGCGGTCGACCTGGTGGACCCGGGCACCGGCGCGCCGAGCCCGGCGCTGGCCACCCGCGCGCTCGAGGAGTCGCGGGAACGCGGCCTGCTCATCGGCAAGGGCGGGCTGTTCGGCCACACGCTGCGGATGGCGCCGCCGATGAACCTCACCGAGGCCGAGGCCAAGGAGGGCCTGGGCCTGCTCACCGACGCGCTGCGCGCGGTAGACGAGGGAGCATCGCGATGAGCAAGCACGTGACTCATTGGATCGGCGGCAAACCGTGGGACGGCGCCGCCGAGCGCGTGGGCGACATCTACAACCCGGCGACCGGGCAGGTGACCGGCACCGTTGACTTCGCCTCGGCCGCCGTGGTCGGGGACGCGGTCGCCGCAGCGGGCAAGGCCTTCCCCGGCTGGCGCTCCTTTTCTCTTGCCAAACGATCCAGCGTGCTGTTCGCCTTTCGCGAGCTGCTCATCGCCCACCGCGCGGAACTGGCCAAGCTGATCAGCTCCGAACACGGCAAGGTCACCTCCGACGCCGACGGGGAGGTGGCCCGCGGGCTGGATGTCGTCGAGTTCGCCTGCGGCATCCCGCACCTGCTCAAGGGCGGGTACTCGGAGAACGTCTCCACCGGGGTTGACGCCTACTCGATCCGCCAGCCGCTCGGCGTGGTCGCGGGGATCACCCCGTTCAACTTCCCGGCCATGGTGCCGATGTGGATGTTCCCGCTCGCGGTCGCCTGCGGGAACACGTTCGTCCTCAAGCCGTCGGAGAAGGACCCGTCCGCGTCGCTGCTGCTGGCCAGGCTGCTGATGGAGGCCGGGGCGCCGGAGGGCGTGCTCAACGTCGTGCAGGGGGACAAGGAAGCGGTCGACGCGATCCTGGCCCACCCCGACGTGCGCGCGGTGAGCTTCGTCGGGTCCACCCCGATCGCGCGTTACGTGTACGAGAACGGGACCGCGGCGGGCAAGCGGGTCCAGGCGCTTGGCGGGGCCAAGAACCACATGGTGGTGCTCCCCGACGCGGACATGGACCTGGCCGCGGACGCCGCGGTGTCGGCCGGGTTCGGCTCGGCCGGCGAGCGCTGCATGGCGGTGTCGGTGCTGGTCGCGGTCGGGTCCGCGGGCGACGAACTGGTCGCCAAGATCGCCGACCGGGTCGGCGGGCTGCGGGTCGGGCCCGGCTCCGACGAACGGTCCGAGATGGGCCCGCTGGTCACCCGCGTGCACCGGGACCGGGTCGCCTCCTACCTGGACAGCGGCGTGCGCGAGGGGGCCACGCTGGCCGTGGACGGCCGGATGCACCCGGTGATCGGCGGCGACGCGGACGGCTTCTGGCTCGGCCCGAGCGTGCTCGATCACGTGACCCCCGGGATGAGCGCCTACACCGACGAGATCTTCGGCCCGGTGCTGTCGGTGGTCCGGGTGCCCAGCTACGACGACGCGCTGCGGCTGGTCAGCGAGAACCCCTACGGCAACGGCACGGCGATCTTCACCAACGACGGTGGCGCTGCCCGGCGGTTCGTGGCCGAGGCCGAGGTCGGCATGATCGGCGTCAACGTGCCGATCCCGGTGCCGGTGGCGTACTACTCGTTCGGCGGGTGGAAGGCGTCACTATTCGGCGACACGCACATCTACGGCAGCGAGGGCATCCACTTCTACACCCGCGGCAAGGCGGTCACCTCGCGGTGGCTCGACCCGAGCCACGGCGGGGTAAGCCTCGGCTTTCCGGTGAACAGGTAAGGCGCCGGGGACGGCTCAGGGCAGCAGCACAGCACGCGCGCCTGCTCATGTGATGGCACCGGCGCCGGCAGCCGGGGACGGCTCAGGGCAGCATCACAGCACGCGCGCCTGCTCATGTGATGGCACCGGCGCCGGCAGCCGGGGACGGCCCAAGGCAGGAGCACAGCGCACGCGTCGGCTCATGTGATGGCACCGGCGCCGGCGGGCCAGCGTCAGGTGAGCCCGTGCTCGTAGGCGTAGGCGACCGCCTGAGCCCGGTCGCGGACTCCGGTCTTGGCGAACAGGTGGTTGACGTGGCTTTTCACGGTGGTTTCGCTGACCGTCAGGCGCTGCGCGATCTCGGCGTTCGACAGCCCGTGGGCGATCAGCGCGAGCACCTCAGCTTCGCGCGTGGTGAGGCCGTCGGGCAGCTGCGGCGCGGGCCCGGCGCCCGGGCCCGCGGTGATGGCGTCCAGAACGTGCTGCTGGACGGCGGGGTCGATGGCGGCCTGCCCCCGGGTCACTCGCTGCAGCGCGTCCCGGATCTCGCCGGCGCCGACGTCTTTGGTCAGGTAGCCGCGGGCACCGGCGCGCAGGGCGTCGATGACCGAGCGGTCATCGGCGTAGGTGGTGAGCACGAGGACTTTGATCCTGGCATCGTGCTCGCGCAGCCGGCGGGTGGCCTCGACGCCGTCGCAATGAGGCATGCGGAGGTCCATCAGCACGACATCGGGGCGGAGCTTGAGCGCCAGGGCGAGGGCCTCGTTGCCGTCGGCGGCCATGCCCACGACCTCGACGCCCACTAGCAGCCCGAGGAGGGTGCCCAGTCCCTCACGGACCACGCGCTGATCATCGGCCACCAGGACGCGGATGTCTCCGGTCATGCCGGCACCCAGAGCCCGACCAGGAACCCGTCACCGGTGGGCCCCGCGGTCAGCGTTCCGCCGAGCAATTCGGCCCGTTCTCTCATCCCGGTCAGCCCGTAGCCGGTGCCATCGCCCGCGGCGGGCAGGACGCTGCCGAAGTCCTCGATGGTCAGCCTGGTGCCGGCGGGCTCGTAGGCAAGGCGGATCTCGACCCGGTCCGCGCGGGCGTGCTTGCGGACGTTGGTCAGCGCTTCCTGCGCGACCCGGTAAAAGGTCAGCCGTCCGTCGGTGCCCAGGTCGCGCTCGTCGCCGGTCACGCTGACCTGGCAGGCCACGCCGGTGTCGGCCGCGAACCCGGCGGCCAGGTCCGCGAGCCGGTGGGGACCGGGCAGCGCGTCCCCGTGCAGCATGCCAATGGCGCGCCGCGCCTCTTCCAGGCCGGTCTTGGCCAGCCGGTGGGCCCGGTCGATCGCGTCGCTGACCTGCGCGCCCGCTGCGCCCTGGTCGGTGAGGAGCCTGGCTCCCTCCAGGTTCAGCACCAGCCCGGATAGCGAGTGCGCGAGCACGTCGTGCATCTCGCGGGCGAGGCGCTGGCGCTCGGCGAGCGTGGCGGCCTGGGCCTGCGCGGCCCGGGTCTGCTCAAGCTCGGCGAGCAGGAGTCCTGCTCTCTCGTTGCTCTCCCTGAGCCGCCGGGCGAACACCGACAGGAAATAGACGGCCAGTATCCCGAAGTCGTTCAAGATGATGCCCGCGACCGGCGTTCGCCCGTTGGACACCCATGCTGCCGACACCGCAGCGACGGCGGCGCCCGCGACCACGCCGCTCAGCGGAAGCGGCAGTGCCAGGGCGGCCAGGCCGACCGCAGGGAACACGCCGAGGAATGCGGCGCCGTTGGCCTGCAGGCCGATCAGCGCGGCCGCGCTGCCCACGGCGACGAGCACCGCGGGCAGCAGCGCCGCGGGCCGGGCCTCCGCCAGCCACATCGCGGCGATCGTGGCACCGGCGTAGGCGAGGAGCGCGGCCGCGGCCGCGAGCGCCTCGCCGTGGCCGCCCGGGGCAGGCCGGGCCTGAAACGAGGTGACCACCACGAACCCGATCGCGGCCACGGCGAGCAGCCGGATCGGCAGGTAGGCGGCGCGCTCGCGGCCCCGCGCCCGGTCAAGCTCGGACAGGCCGGCCAAGGGGGCTGCCCCTGAGTTCACCCCTCAACGGTACGGCGGCATCTCCCGGCCGTCTCGCACCGTCGCGGATGTGGGGATGCGCGCCCGGGCGGCCTCCACCCACGGGTGGAGGCTGAGCCACCCACGGTTCAGCTCGCGGGGAGCCGCGGATCCACCGCCGCGCCGAAGATTTCGTGGCCGTCCGGGCCCAGGCTTGAGGGCGCGAGTCGGCCCGGCCTGAGGAGCGGCATGGACAGCATCAGCGAGCAACACCGCGCAGGCGCGGCAGGCACCCGTTCCGGCCACGGTGAGGCGGTGGTTACCGTTCGCGGCCTCGTGAAGCGCTACGGCGGGCACGAGGCCGTGGCGGGCGTCGACCTCGACGTGCGGCGCGGGGAGATCTTCGCCTTCCTCGGCCCGAACGGCGCGGGCAAGACGACGACGGTGGAGATCCTCGAAGGCTTCCGGCATCGCACCGCCGGCGAGATCTCCGTCCTGGGCGAGGACCCGGCCACGGCGGGCGGGGCCTGGCGCGACCGGGTGGGCGTCGTCCTGCAGGAGTCGGAGCCCGAGCCGGGCCTGTCGGTGCGCGAGTGCCTTGAGTTGTATGCGGGCTTCTACCGGGCACCCCGGGACATCGGCGAGACCATCGCGCTGGTCGGCCTGTCCGCGCGGGCGGGCACGCTCGCATCGCGGCTGTCCGGTGGCCAGCGGCGGCGGCTCGACGTCGCGATGGCACTGATCGGCGACCCCGAGCTCATCTTCCTTGACGAGCCGACCACGGGGTTCGACCCGTCCGCCCGCCGGGCCGCCTGGGAGGTGGTTGCCGGGCTGCGGGAACTCGGCAAGACGATCTTCCTCACCACCCATTACATGGACGAGGCGGAGTACCTGGCCGACCGGATCGCCGTGCTCTCCGCGGGGCGCGTCGTGGCGCTCGGCACCCCGCGGACGCTGGGCGGGCGCGATCACATGGCCACCGCGATCAGCTTTACCCTGCCGGCCGGCCACGCGGCCACTGACCTGCCGGCGGGGCTCCGCCCGCTCGCCGAGCCGGGGCCGGGCGGGCTGACCGTGCTGCATAGCGAGAGCCCGCTCGTGCACGTCCAGATGCTCGCCGACTGGGCGCTCGGCCGCGGTTTCGATGTTCCCGACCTCGATGTTCACCGCCCGACCCTGGAAGAGGTCTACCTCTCCCTGACCGGCTCGGCCAGCACGAAGGGCTCTCAATGATCCGCATGGCACTGCACCAGTTCAGCTACGACTTGCGCGCCTTCATCCGGAACCGCCAGGCGCAGTTCTTCACGCTCGCCCTGCCGGTGCTGTTCCTTGTGATCCTCGACTCGCTGTTCGGCGGCGGCAGCCACACCACATCCGTGACGGGCGGGCACATCAAAACGTCGGTGGCGTACGTGCCCGGCATCATCGCCCTGGGGATCATCGCGGCGTCCTTCGGCAACCTGGTGGCCTCGGTGACCGCGCAGCGGGAGCGCGGAGTCCTGAAGCGGCGCCGGGCCACACCGGTCCCGGCCAGCGCCATCATCGCCGGCCGGGTGCTCACGGCCGTCGTCATCGCCGCCGTGATGTCGGGGGTGCTGCTGGGCATCGGCTGGGCCGCCTACGGCGCCAGTCTTCCCGGGCGCACCGCCCTGGCGCTCGCGGTCACGGTGGTAGTCGGGGCCGCCTCGTTCTGCTGCCTTGGGTACGCGCTCACCTCGCTGATCCACAACGAGGACGCCGCGCTGCCGGCCACCCAGGCGATCCTGCTGCCGCTCTACTTCATCTCCGGCGTGTTCGTCTCGGTCTCGATCCTGCCGCACTGGCTGGCCGGCGTGGGAGAGGCATTCCCCGTCCGGCACCTGGCGGACGCGCTGCTCGTCGCCTACAACCCGCACACCGCGGGGGCTGGTTTCGCTGGCCAGGATCTGCTGATCGTGGCCGCATGGGGGGCCGCCGGGCTGCTGGTGGCTCTGCGCACATTCAGCTGGCTGCCGGTCGGGCGTTAGCGGCAGCCGTCCACGATCGAGAGGAGGAGGACCATGGCCACAGAAACCGAAACCCAGACCGGGCGATGCGCCACCCACGGCACGGTCCAGGCCACCCGCGAAATCCCCAAGATGGGATTCCCGTTCATCGTCTATGCCGTCTTGCGGTCCAGGGCCAAGCGCAAGCCGTTTCTCTGCCCGGAGTGCGGAGAGGCGGTCGAGGCCGGCTGAGCCGGGCCGGGGCGCCCGCGGCGAGCACCGCGGGCGCCCCGGCACAGGGGGACTCAGCTAGCGCCGGCCAGCGCCGCGGCCGTATGACGGCCCCGGCCGCCCGGCAGCCAGGCCAGCCAGCGGGGCAGGTACCAGCACCGCTCGCCGAGCAGGGCCATGACCGCGGGCATGAGCACCCCGCGCACCACGGTGGCGTCGATCAGGATCGCCGAGGCCATGCCCACGCCGAACATCTTGAACTCGATCACCGAGAGCGTGGCGAAGATGGCGAACACCGACACCATGATCACCGCCGCACTGGTCACCACGCCCGCGCTCGCGCCGATCCCGCGGGTGATCGCGTCGGCGTCCGGGATTCCCCGGGACCGGAGCTCACGGATCCTGCTGAGGATGAAGACCTGGTAGTCCATGCTCAGCCCGAACAGGATCACGAACATGAACAACGGGAAGTACGAGGCGATCGCGCCGTACGGGGTGAAGCCCAGCAGGCCATGCAGGTAGCCGTCCTGGAAGACAAGCGTCAGCACCCCGTAGGCGACGCCGACCGAGAGCAGGTTCAGCGCGATCGCCATGAGCGGGATCGCAACCGACCGGAACGTGACCATCAGCAGCACGAAGGCGAGGCCCAGCACGAAGGCGAACACCAGCGGCGCCCGGCTGTCCAGTTGGGCGGTCAGGTCGTGGTTGGCCGCCGTCGTGCCTGCTACCGCGTAACTGACGCCGCTGACCCGGCCGAACGTGGCGGGCAGCACCTGGTCGCGCAGCGTGGCGAGGGCACGGTCCGAGGTGGCGTCCGTGCCGGCCCCGGCGAGCGGAACCGAGACCACGAGAACCTGACCGTGGCCGAGCAGCGTGGCGGTCACAGGTTCGTGCAGTGCCGGGCTCGTCGCGGCCAGCCGCGTCACGGCGGCGACCGCGTGCCGGACCGCAGGCCCGGACAGGTCTTGCCCGGTGACGACCACCTCGGCGGGAGCGGGACCGCCGGGAAACGCCCGCTGGGTGGCGAGAAGGTTCTGCACCACGGGAACGGTCGCCGGCAGGTCCTGGTAGCTGGCGTTGGACAGCCGCATGCCGAACGCGGGCAGGGCCAGCGCGGTGAGTGCCACCGCCGCGGCACCGCCTAGCAGAAGCGGCTTCGCCACCACCCGGCGCGCCAGCGCCTCCCATAGCCGTGAGCGGCGGGCCGCGGTGCGGCGGCGGCCAAGGAACGGGATCTTGCCCCGGTCCACCCAGGGGCCGAGCAGCGACAGGGCCGCCGGGAGGGCCGTCAGCGACCCCAGCACCGCCACCCCGACCACCAGGATCGTGCCCACCGCCAGCCCGGAGAAGACGTCGACCCCGGTCAGGAACAACCCGGCCAGCGAGATCATGACGGTGAGGCCGGACACCACGATCGCACGCCCCGAGGTGGCCGCCGCCCTCCGCACCGCCTCGCCCGCTCCGCGGCCCGCCGCGCGCTCCTCACGCTCACGGCGCAGGTAGAACAGCGAGTAGTCGACGCCCACGGCCATCCCGACGAGCAGCACGATCGATGAGGTGGCCTGGCCGACCGGCAGCCAGCGGCTGGGGATGGCGAGCAGGGAGATGGCGGTCGCGACCGCCGTCCCGGCGAGCAGCAACGGGATGCCCGCCGCGATCAGCGCCCCGAACACCCCGAGCAGGAGTACCAGCGTTATTGGGACCGAGGTCACCCCGGCGCGCCGGAAGTCCGCGCTGAAGATGCTGTTGGTGGCGCGTGCGACGCTCGCCTGACCCGATTCCGCTATTCGCAGACCGGGGTGACGGGCCGCCGTCGCGGCCACGGCGCGTTCCGCGGCGCCGACCGTCTGGTCGGCGTTGTCCGGGTTGCCGGCGACGGTGAACGTGACCAAGGCGGAGCGGCCGTCGTGCGAGATCATCCCGTGACCGCCGGGAGCGATGGCGGCGCCGCGGCCGGGCGCCAGCGGCGACCGGACGTCGCGGGCGACCTTCGGCATGCCGCGGAGCGCCGCGGCCACCTGGCCGATGGCCTGCCGGATCTCCGGGTCCCCCGCGACCGTCCGGCCCCCTGTCCGCGCCTGGACCAGGATGGTCTCCGTGGGCCCCTGGATGACGCCGGGCCTCGCCAGCACCCGTTCGGCCTGGCCGGCCTGGCCGGGGTCGTAGCTGTTCAGGTTCTTGGTGCCGAGCACGTTGCCGATCACCACGGCGCCTGCGACGAGGAGCAGCCAGCCGAGCAGCGCCGTTTTGCGGTGCCGGGCGCTCCAGCCCGCGATCCGCTCCACCACGGGGGCGCGGGTGCGGCGCGGCGGCGGGTTGCTGCTTTTCTCGGCGAGGAGGAGGGCGGATGGTTGGTCCATGGGAAGCCTCACTGGGTTCGTGGCCGTCGTTCCGTGCGCTGAAAGCGTCGGTCACGGAGCGCCGTCGGCGGCATCCGGCAGGCCGCCGAATCGCGGGTGGGGCTACCCCCCGCCCGGACCGGGAGGACAGCGGGATAGGAGCCGCGCCGTGGCTCGCCTAGGGTCAGAGGGCGAGGCCTGCCAGGGACGCCCGGCAGGCCAGGCCCGTGACGCGGGACGGGCGAGCTCACATGCGAGGAGGAGCCGTGGCCGAACGCGCAGCCGGGACCGGTGCCGGTGGTGCCGCCGGGCTGCTCGAGGCGGTGACCTGGATCCTGTCCCCGACGACCTGGCTGGCCCTCATCCACGTCCTCGCGGGACTGATCACCGGCCTGGTGGCCTTCGTGGTGATCGTGATCGGCATCCCGCTCGGCGTCGGCCTGCTGCCCGTCCTGGGCATCGGCGCCGCGATCCTCATCGCGACCTTCTGGTTCAGCCGGCAGTTCGCCCGCGCCGAGCGGGCCAGGTTCGCCCTTCTGCTGGGCGAGCACATCCCCGCTCCGCCGCCCGCGCCGGCCGCAGCGAGGGCATGGCGCAGGATGTGGCTCGCCGTCGCAGGGCCGGCGGCGTGGCGGAACCTCGGCTATGCACTGCTCCGGCTTCCGCTTAGCGCACTGGAGGCGGTGCCGGTCGTCGCCGTGTGGTCCGCTGCCCTGGTCCTGGTCACCCTGCCGGCCTATAGCGCCGCCCTGCCCGGCGGCGCCGCCCACCTGGGCGGGTTCCGGCTCGATGGGTTCTGGTGGCTGGCCCTTGCCGTGCTCACCGGGGCGCTGCTGTTGCTCGCGGCCCCGGTCCTCACCCGTGCCCTGGCGGTGGCTGACGCGTCGGTCGGCCGCCGGCTGATCGGGTTCGGTGGCACGGCCGAGCTGACCGCCAGGATCGGGGAGCTGGAGACCAGCCGGGCCCGCGTGCTGGACGCGGCCGAGGCGGAACGCATGCGCATCGAACGGGACCTGCACGATGGCGCGCAACAGCGCCTGGTGTCCCTGGCGATGGAGCTCGGCCGGGCCAAGGCGAGGTTCACCACGGACCCGGAGGGGGCCGCCGCCATCGTCGGGCAGGCTCACGAACAGGCCAAGGAGGCGCTGGCGGAGCTGCGGAACCTGGTCCGCGGCGTGCACCCGCCGGTGCTCACCGACCGCGGCCTGGACGCCGCCCTGTCCGGCCTGGCCGCGCTGTCCCCGGTGCCGGTCACGGTGCGGGTCGACCTGCCCGTGCGGCCGCCCGCGGCCATCGAGGCGATCGCCTACTTCGTCGTCGCCGAGGCCCTCACCAACGTCGCCAAGCACGCGGACGCGCGCCATGCCGAGGTCACCGTGCGGCGCGCCGGTGACGTGCTCACCGTGGTGATCTTCGACGACGGCGCCGGCGGGGCGGATCCGGGCGGGCAGGGCCTGACCGGCCTGGCCGCCCGGGTCATCGGCGTGGACGGGCAGCTCCGCGTGACAAGTCCCGCGGGAGGTCCTACGTCGCTAGAGGTGGTGCTGCCGTGCGGGTCGTGATCGCGGAGGACTCCGTGCTGCTGCGCGAGGGCCTGACCAGGCTGCTCGCGGAGGCGGGCCACGAGGTGGTGGCGGCCGCCGGGCAGGCGGAGGAGTTCCTCCGGCAGGTCGGGGACCACCGGCCGGACGTGGTGGTCGTCGATGTGCGCATGCCGCCGACTTTCACCGACGAGGGGCTGCGTGCCGCGCTGGTGGTGCGCAGCACCTGGCCGGAGATCGGGGTCCTCGTCCTGTCCCAGTACGTGGAGGAGCGGTACGCCACCGAGTTGCTGTCCGACCGGCCGCAGGGCGTTGGTTACCTGCTCAAGGACAGGGTCGCCGACCTGACCGAGTTCCTCGACGCGCTGGACCGGGTGGCGGCGCAGGGCAGCGCCCTCGACCCAGAGGTTGTCGCGCAGTTGCTCGCGCGCAGCCGTCATCCCCTCGCCGCGCTCACCCCACGGGAACGGGACGTGCTTGCGCTGATGGCCGAGGGCCGGTCCAACGTGGCCATCGCCGCGGAGCTCGTGGTCAGCGAGGGCGCCGTGGAGAAGCACATCAACAGCATCTTCGCCAAACTCGGCCTGGCCCCCGCCGATCGCGACCACCGGCGGGTCCTCGCCGTGCTGCGCTACCTGGGAGCCGATGGGACATGACCAAGCGCTTGCCCATGACCGCGGGACGCCTGGTGGCCCTCCTCATCGGGGTGCCGATTGCCCTGTTCATCATTGGAATGACCGGGCTCAACGGGGTCGCCTACGCCGGGCAGGGCAGCTACCCGGTGCGGCTGGCGCTGCCCGTGCAAGGGCACACGGTCAGCGTCTCGGTGGATTCGGGGAGCCTGTCTGCCAGCCAGGCGGGCGATCGGCTCCGGCTGACGGGCACGGCCCAATACTCGCTTGTCCGCTCCACGGTGACCTGGCACACCACCCCGTCCGGGGACACGGTGTCCTCGCGCTGCCATTTCTTCGTAGGCGTGTGTTCCTTCAGCTACCGGGTCGTCCTGCCCGCCGGCGTGCAGGTGTTCCTCTCCAACGGGTCGGGTGACGTCATCGCCACGGGGCTGACCAGCGCAGACGTGACTGCCTCCAGCAACTCGGGGAACATCACCCTCACGTTCACCAAGATCCCTGACCGGGTCCGGGTCAGTGACCAGTTTGGCGACGTCACTCTGGTGCTGCCGCCTGGCGGGACGGCCTACCGGGTCAGCGCGCGCTCTACCTTTGGCGGAACTTCGATCGGCGTGCCGACGGATCCGTCATCCCGGCACGTGATCACCGTGGCCGACGCGTCCGGTGACATCTCGATCAGCAACTGACCGGGTTCCGCGGCCTACAGGTCGGCGAAGGCGTCCTCCAGGATCGACAGTCCCTCTTCGAGCAGGTCCTCGCCGATGACCAGCGGCGGCAGGAAGCGCAGCACGTTGCCAAACGTCCCGCAGGTCAGGACCATCAGCCCGGCGGAGTGGCAGGCCTTCGCCACCCGCTGCGTGTCGGCCGGCTCCGGCTTCAGGGTGCCCGGCTGCGCCAGTTCGATCGCGATCATCGCCCCGCGCCCGCGCACGTCCGCGATGACCGGGTAGGCCTCGGCCAGCTTGCGCAGCCGGGGGAGCATGATCTCGCCGATCCGCCGGGCCCGCGCGGCCAGGTTCTCCTCCTCCATCGTCTCGATCGCGCCGAGCGCGGCGGCGCACGCGACCGGGTTCCCGCCGTAGGTTCCGCCGAGGCCGCCCAGGTGCACGGTGTCCATTACCTCCGCCCGGCCGGTGACGCCGGCCAGCGGCAGTCCGCCGGCGATCCCCTTGGCCGTGGTGACCATGTCGGGCACGACGCCCTCGTGGTCGCAGGCGAACCAGTCGCCGGTGCGGCAGAACCCAGTCTGGATCTCGTCGGCGATGAGCAGGATGCCGTGCTCCGCGCAGAACTCGGCCAGCCCGGGGAGGAAGCCGTCGGGCGGGACGATGAACCCGCCCTCGCCCTGGATGGGCTCGATGATCACCGCGGCGACGTTGTCCTCGCCCACCGCGGTATGGATGAGCCCGGTGATGACGCCGAGAGCCCCGGCCGCGCACCGGGCCGGCCCGCCGGGCCAGCGCAGCGGGTAGGCCATGGGCACCCGGTAGATCTCCCCGGCGAACGGGCCGAACTTGTCCTTGTAGGGCATGTTCTTGGCGGTCAGCGCCATGGTGAGGTTGGTGCGCCCGTGATAGGCGTGGTCGAACGCCACGATGGCCTGGCGCCTGGTGGCGTGGCGGGCGATCTTGACCGCGTTCTCCACCGCCTCCGCGCCGGAGTTGAACAGCGCCGAGCGCTTGTCGTGATCGCCGGGGGTGTGCTCGGCGAGTTTCTCGCACACGGCCACGTACCCCTCGTACGGCGTGACCATGAAGCAGGTGTGGGTGAACTGCCCCGCCTGGTACTGGACCCGTTCGGCCAGCCTGGGCGCGCTGTTGCCCACCGAGGTCACCGCGATGCCTGAGCCGAAGTCGATGAGGGAGTTGCCGTCGGCGTCCACAAGCACGCCGCCCCCGGCGGCGGTGATGAACACCGGCAGCACGTGGCTGACGCCGCGGGCCACGGCGGCCTGGCGCCGGGCGAGCAGGGCGCGCGACGCGGGCCCTGGGATCTCGGTGACGAGCCGGCGCTCCTGCGGAAGCCCAGGCCCGCCGGCTGGTGCTGATGGCATGGTCATGCTTCCGACGATAGGGCAAATGGCCTCGATCATGCGTTACGGATCCGCCGTGGTGCCCGCCGTGCCATGGCGCACGGGTCCCGGGCACAGCGGGCGGGGCCGGGCCTGGTTCACTGAGGCGGCACCTTTGTGGTGGACGCCAAGAGGCGCCCGGCGGAATCGAACAGTCGCATGCGGGTCACCTGGCAGCCGGGCGGAACGGCGAACGCGACGTACGCCCGCCCGGCCACGTTGACTGGCGTTACGGTCAGGGCTGGCGCCGCGGAAAGGGTGACGATGACCTTGGCGGCGCGCGGGCTGACCAGTCCCGCGTACCCGGAAAGCCCGCCGATCCCGTCGGGGAACGGCACCGGGCCCAGCGCTGCGACCGAGGGCGGCAGCGCTACGGGCAGGCACTGCTGGTCCCGCCCCGCGGTGCCCTCGGCCCGCGCCCGCACGATGTAGCACTGGCCGGCCAGGCCCAGCCCTTCCATGATCGTCCAGTACGCGCCGTTGGTCGTGCCTGGCCGATGAGGCCGCTTGGTGCCTGCCCGGAGGTCCGCCCGCGACCCATCGAAGTTCGTCCAGAGGCCTGCCGGGGAACCTCCCCCTGGCCCGCTGGACGCGAAGAACTGCTCGTTGCTCGTACCGGAGATCAGCTGGGTGACGGCGCGCCTGGAGTCGGCAAAGAGAAACCCGGCGAGGTGGAAACGCTGGCCGCAGGCTGACACCCAGACCGGGCGCACCGCCAGCCATGTGCCGTTGAGGAACGTGGCGGTCAGCTTGGTCGCCCGGGGTGGCAGCTGGGTGAAAACCGCGCTGACGCCGGGGATGCCGGGGATCATGGTGAGGAACGCGGGGTTGCCGAAGGTCGGAGGCGCGTAGGACGGAGCCGGGTCGTCGGCCCGGCGCACCCGCCACCACGCGGCGTAGGCGCTGGCCAGCGCGGTCTGCGCGAGATCCTCGGCGAGCCACCGGTCCCCGGTCAGGCCGAACGCCAGCCGGACGAGCCCCGGCCACCTGCTCGCCATGAACTCGTCGAACCGCTCGCCGTCGCTGGCGTTCACCGCGCCTCCCAGCGCGCGAAGGATCGGTGCGGACTGCGTCACATCACATAGGAGCACGACGCTGCCGCGTATCGTTGCACGGGTTCCCGATGCGGTGACTGGTGCGGCAGGGCGCGTTCCTGGGAGGCTTTGCCCATGGTGATCCCCGTTCACGACGAGAACCCGCTGCGCCGTACCCCCTGGGTCACCTACGCGCTGATCGCGGTCAACGCGGTGGTGCTGGTGCTGCTGACCCCGGGCATGATCCCGGGCAGTACGCCGCAAGCGGTGGTGGCGTGCCGGCAGGAAGCCTTCGACTACCACTACGGGGCAATCCCGCGGGAACTGGTCAAGAACCGCCCGTTGCGGCTGGTCCCGGAAGCGGTGGCAACACCGCAGGGCCCGGCCTGCCTGCTGGCGAAGCCGGGCTACCACAAGAGTCCCCTGCTGTCCGTGCTCACCGCGATGTTCGTGCACGCGGGGTGGCTGCATCTGCTCGGCAACATGCTGTTCCTGGCGATCTTCGGGAACAACGTCGAGGACCGGTTCCGTAAGATCCCCTACCTGATCTTCTACCTCGTCTGCGGGTACGTCGCGGCGTACGGCTTCGCGATCGTCCATCCCACCTCGACGGCGCCGCTGGTCGGCGCCTCCGGGGCGATCGCCGGGGTCCTGGGCGCGTACCTGGCGCTGTACCCCCGGGCCCGGGTCTGGAGCCTCGTGCCGTTCCTGTTCTTCATCCCGCTGCGCATTCCGGCCTGGGTCGTCCTCGGGCTGTGGTTCGTGCTGCAGTGGGCGTACTCGTTCGGCGGGATCGCGGGCTCCGGGCCCGTGGCCTACGTGGCGCACGTCTTCGGCTTCGTGACGGGCCTGCTGGTTGGCCTGGCGGTCCGCGCGGCTAGTTCCGGGTCGGGGGCTGCCGCATAAAGCGCTAGGGTTCGCTGCGTGGCTGAGGACACCGGATTGTTCGGCGGGGTCTTTGCCCGGGGCGGGGTGGACACCGGCGGCCGTGGGTGGCTGCGGGCCATGCTGGACACCGAGGCGGCGCTCGCCCGTGCGCTGGAGCGCGCCGGGCTGGCCCCGGCCGGAGCGGGCGCGGCGGTGACCGCGGCGGCCACGACCGCGGCGGCCACGCTCGACCCGGCGGCCCTCGGCGGCCAGGCGGCGCTGACCGGCAACCCCGTTCCCGCCCTGGTCAGGGAGCTGACCAGGATGGTCCCGCCGGACGCGGCGGGCGCGGTGCACCAGGGTGCGACCAGCCAGGACATCATCGATACGGCGGCCATGCTGCTGGCCCGCCAGGCGCTGACGGCGGTGACGGCAGACCTGGCCGCGACCGCCGACGGCTGCGCCGGGCTTGCCGCGGCGCACCGGGACACCCTGATGATCGGCCGCACGCTGCTGCAGCAGGCCGTCCCCGTCACCTTCGGCCTGGTCGCGGCGGGCTGGCTGACCAGCCTGAACGAAGCCCGGCAGGCGGCCGGCCGGGTTGCGGCCGATCGGCTGGCGGTCCAGTTCGGCGGCGCCGCGGGCACCCTGGCGTCGCTTGGCACCGACGGGCCGAGGGTGGCCGGGCTGCTGGCCGCGGAGCTTGGCCTATCTTGCCCGCTTATGCCATGGCATACCGACCGGCTGCGGGTAATCGACGTCGGGGCCGCTTGCGCGGGCGCGAGCGCGGCACTTGCGAAGATCGCCCGGGATGTGACCTTGCTGGCACAGCCGGAGGTCGGCGAGGTTCGTGAGGGTTCGGGGCCCCCTGACGCCGGGGGCGTGCGCCGGGGCGGCTCGTCGGCCATGCCGCACAAGCAGAACCCGGTGGCCGCCATCGCCATCCTCGGCTGCACCCGGCGGGTGCCGGGGCTGGTGGCCACGCTGGTCGCCGCGGCCGAACAGGAGCACCAGCGCGCCGCCGGGGCCTGGCATGCCGAGTGGGAACCCTTCGCGGACCTGCTGCGGCTCACCGGCTCGGCGGCGTCATGGGGGGCGGAACTGGCCGGCCGGCTCATCGTGGATCCGGGGCGGATGCGGGCAAACCTGGACGCCGCGCACGGGCTGCCGCTCGCCGAGCACGTGTCCGGGCTGCTGGCCCCGGCCCTGGGCAGGGTCGCCGCCCATGACCTGGTCGCGCGGGCGAGCGCCCACGCGGTGACCGCTGGCGTCCCGTTGCGCGAGGCCCTTCTCGGCCTCCCTGAGCTGCGGGAACAGTTCGAGCGCGCGGGCGTTACGCAGCAGCGGATCGACTCGGCCCTGGACCCGGCAGGCTACCTCGGCGCGGCCCGGCAGTTCACCGACGCCGCCCTGGCCGCCCACGCCCGGTGTTCTAAGTAACACGCCGAGTGAACGGTAATTGCCGTCCCAGCGTTTGATGTGATCTAGAATGGCTACTGATAGTAATCGGAATGTTCGGGGGAGTCACAATGCGACAAGGCTTGTGAAGTCCCCGGGCCAATGGCAGGAAACAGCGCCCTGCCCGCGCGATGGTCGCACTCTGCGACGCTGACGCCCTGACCCTGCGCCACATCCGCGGGCCCGTGCCTGTGGCAGCCTTTTCCGTCGCGGGCATGTGTCGTGGGCGGGAGCCGAGCGCGCTTCGGCGCGCGCGACCAAAGGTTTCAGTTGTCCCCAACAAGGACACGCCAGTGCATTCCCGCTTTTCTGACAATCGCAGTCGCCACTTCGGCGATCGCCCTCGCGGGCGTCGCCGGCCCGGCATCGGTGTCCCGCTCCGCCAGCACGGGCGCCGTGAGCGGCGCCGGTTCCAGGCCGGCCGTCGCCGTCGCCCTGGCGGCGCGGGCGGTTCCGCAATCTGCCCACGGCGGGGACGGCCACCGCCGGACCCCGCGGCAGATCGCGAAGTCTCTCCTGCGCCACCGGTTCGGATGGAAGCGGTGGCAGTTCAGGTACCTGAACCGGCTCTGGGCCGCGGAGAGCGGCTGGAACCGCTACGCATCCAACCCGTACTCGGGCGCCTACGGCATCCCGCAGGCGGTTCCCGGCAGCAAGATGGCCAGCGCCGGCCCCGGCTGGCGGTGGAACGCCCGCACCCAGATCCTCTGGGGGATGCGCTACATCAAGGCGTGCTACCGGACCCCGTACTGGGCCTGGCTGCACCAGCGGATGGACGGCTGGTACTAGCCGCACCACGGGCCTGCCCTCCGGCCGCGCGGCCGGGGGGTAGGCCCAGGCCCACCAGGGAACTAGGTGCCCGCCCATTGGCGCTACCGGCCAGCTAGGGCCACGATAAGCACTATGCGGATGCTTATGATGCTGTGGCGAATGCTGGCCAGACTGCTGCGAAACCTCGGCTGGGGCATCCTGCTGGTGCCCGTGGCCGCGATGAGCGTGGCGCTCTACGGGCTCACCGTATGGACGGCGGGGGCGGTCGTGCTCGCGGCGACCGTCGCGCTCTGGCGGCCCCTCGTCGCGGCCCGCGTGCTGCCGCCCACGATGGTGTGGGCGGGAATTGCCGGCCTTGTGGCGGCCGCGCGCACCCCCGGGTCGCCGGTGAACTGGGTGATCAACGCCGTGCAGGTGCCCATGAAGGTGGCCTACCTGCCCGTCATGCCCCGGCAGATGCCCCTGAAGGCGCTGATCCTCAGCAAAGCCGCGGTCGGCCCGGCAGGCCCGCCGCCAGGGCCGCGCGGGGTCACCTACATCCTGCAGACGCCGGGCCGCATCCAGATCTACTTCTCGCCCAAGGCGATGGCGGGCGCGATCGGGCAAGCCGCGAGACCGCCGGGCGAGGTGGCGCAGCGCGTCTTCGTCAAGGGTGCCGTC